>ERZ894232.261-NODE-261-length-76316-cov-50.889039_pt1 | contig 76316 bp, 77 predicted proteins | sample MGYA00380296_ERZ894232 | MGnify/ENA primary metagenome ERZ894232 (study PRJEB32331, sample SAMN06328433) | human gut metagenome | biome: human gut microbiome; feature: stool | host: Homo sapiens | collected 2014-08-14 ...
GACCTCTCTCATACGCTTCGCCCATTGTCATAGGCTCTGCTTCAATCTGTTTTGTTCCAATGTACTTTTTCATATCAATTCAATATGGTTTAATTGTTTCTTGATTCATTAATTTCGCCATAAAATCATGCTTTTCTTGTTCGGTTGCTTTTCGTACATCACCTCCCCACATGAAGTTTCTAAACCCCGTACTCTTTTTAATTTCACCATCATTCCATCCTACAAGAATCCCATAACCGTCACCAGTAACGCATCCGTTATAAATGAAAACTCTTTTATCTATCGGATTGTACATTTCCGATTCTTTACTTGATGGGATTCCATACAGAAAATCGCCAATACAATATTCTATTCCTTTCATATTTGTCTGATTGTTTAATGTAGTAATTATCCATAATAATCAATCCTTAACCCATTCGGACTTAGTTACACAATTCATAGACTTAAACCTACCTGTCACCTCATTATGGCCGTAGGAGTACACATAGCAAACGCCTTCTCCTGTAATATGAGCGGTAGATTCGCCACCCACATACAACTTGCAAACGCTACCTTCCGGCACATGGAACTCAACCTTTGAAGAAAGCACCGTAGTAAGCGTGCAATCCTGCTCTATTTGCCCGTTAAAGTCCACGTACAGGCAAGAAGTATATCCGTCCTTATTACGCTTCCATTTCCCATTTATGTAGTCTGAAAACGTCCGTTTCATATACTGAATATCCATACCGAATCCAAAGCTATGAGCATCTGCCAACAGCTCCACACCGTTTGAATCCAACGCCATATCCATTAACGCCTCCTTGCTCGTAGCTTCATCCCATTTGTCTTTGTATGACGTACACAATCCGAGCATCATGGCATTACGTTTAAAAGAAAGCAAATCATTCATACAATCGGAAATTTTTTTAGTTCAACTTCGATGAGTTCCTTAACCTTTCTCACATCCTCGTCCGAATCGGGAATATCCTTGTACGCTCTCACCGAACGGATAATGTTCCGGTCACTGATATTTGAGTACCGTGCAATATCACTATACGAAATCCCGAACCTGTTATGAGACACGGAAAACACAGCCCCCCTTGCAATCCTTCCGGTAAGAATGATGTTAGTCCTGCCTTCGTATATAGTCCAAGGACATACCGGATTCCTGTCACTGAACACCTTGTTAACGCAATCACACACAATACGCTCAACCTTTCTTATAACGCCCGATTTTAAGCAATCTTTTCCTTTTGACATACTTTTCTATGATTTTCTGTTGGTCTTCATTAAGTATTTCTCCGCATATATACATATTGCCGATTACATATTTCTTGAAGTCAATAGTCTTTTTACCATACAACCCCAATCCATTATCAACGCCTCTTGGAACCGATGGTGTAAGCACATGAGTATTGACACAGCCTTGAACTGGAATAGCGTTTATATCAAAAACTATACGCCCTTTCTTCACCCGTATTCCACCTGTCTCAACATCGGGTATAAATACTCCCTTAGTAACCTCTCCGGTCGTTTTATCCTTGAAAGATACCCATTTTACGCCCGGATGGTTGCCTATGTTTATGCGTATGTGATATACGTTGTCAGGGCTATACCTGTCCTTCCTCGGTTTTATTTCCTCCATCGAACACCTCCTTGGCTTCCTCCGCCATTATAGCCTTCTGCTCAAACTCCGCATTCGCCTTCACGTCCTCTTCGGGCGGCGTTGTGTTCATGGCCTTATCCAAGTCCTTCATCTGCCGTTCCATCCACTTCATGTAGTTTTCAGCCTCTTTCTGCGCTTCATTAATATCCGTGAACACAGCCATTGGCTTGATAAGGTTCGCTTCCGTCACTACTTTCATTCCATCCAAGAACTCCTTATTGGTAGAAGTCGTATCGCCGAACATCTCATTCTCTTTGCCTTTGATAGACTTCTTGAAATCCACCATGTATTTCAACCAAGCATATAGGGATGTTTCATGTGCCACACCGTCCAATCCTACTGCATAAGGTGTCGTGAACACTCGGAACCCTGTGTAGTTCTTAAACATTATTCCAGTGCGGCATACGATTATCTCGAACGAACCGAAATTCTCTCTCTCCAGCACATCGCTTTCTTTGATGATGAACTCAAAGCCTTGTTGTTTCTTGTTCTTTGCCATAGTTATTATGCTTTTTCGTATGTTTTTTCAAATATGTCTGGCTTGCATGGGTAGAACTCTCCATTTATACCTTTGATAATATAGTCCCCAAAACTTGCAGTCATAATACCTTCAAGTGTTTCTATTTTTATTCCACCGTTAGAAATAACTTGCTGTATTGTAGATTTTCTACCGAATACTGATGTTTCAGTACCACATCCAAGAAAATCAACACATTCCAAAATGGAATTTTCATCGTGTTCTAACCTAACCGCTTCAATAACTACCGGTTTCTTCCTGTACTTCATAATTATTCCTCCGTCTTAGCCTTTCTACCTCTATTCGGTCTGAACGCCGTCTTAGCGTCCTCTACCTCGATAATACACTCTCCCTCATCCTCAACTGTCGCCACCGCCTCATTCTCCTTCAACTCCTCTTCAACGACAGGATTAGCCTTCTCTTCCGCTTCGTCCACAACCGACTTACCGAATCTCGGCTTCTCCTGGTTCATGTTCAACTTCTGCATATCCATAGCGTACTGTAACTGGTACACCTTGAACTTCTCATCGTCCGAATCAATGATTTCATCCGCATAGCCTGGATAGTGCATAGCGATTGTTCTTCTGTTAGCCTTCGTAGCCATCCCCAACGCCTCCTCATCCACGTACATATACGGGTGAATCGAAATAAGACCGTCAATAGGCGACAAGCGTCCGAACGTCTTCTTGTACTCGATAAGTCCGTCAGCCCTCTGCTCCACAATTGCGTAGGCGTTCATAAGGTTCTTCTTCTTGATAAGGGCGATAGCCAATATCCAAGTAAGCCCAAGTTCGGGATTTAACTTCTTTGGCAGCTCCCTCAACCTCGCAAAGGATAATGCCTCTGATAATGTATCTGTCTCTAAAAACATAATATATAGGTTTTTATTTGTGATTATTCAGTCGGGAAAGTATCATCATATCCGAACGAGCATCCGTACACGTTGGTGAATGCAAACGTCACCTCCTTGTAGTTCTGCCCTTTCAAAGTGTCACTCTTAGGCTCTGTAGCTCCGGTAAGGTACATCAGCACCTTCCTCTTCCTCGCCGTGTCACGGTAAGCCATCTTGCAGCCTGAAACGAAATCCAAAAAGCCGTGGTAAGCCGAATCGTCCTTCTCGTCATTCTCCAAGAACACCAGTGTCAGCTTTATGGTAGTCTGCTTGTAAGCCGGAGTACCCGCAACGTACACATCGGCCTTGCTCGTCTCCGCGAAGTCCTCCGAATACACGTTCTTAGGCTCCCCGTAAGCGTTAAGACCGGTGCACTCCTTGTACCTCAATCCGGGAAACTCCGCTTCCAAGTCCTTCCAAGAAGCACCGGTCTCACCGTAACGAATCATATAGAATTTATAATCTGCCATACTACACGTTATAACATCCGCAAATATAATTAATTATAATGATTTATTCAAGCTTTACTTTAATATTTAAATATTATGCTTATATTTGCAAGAGGCTTTGATATAAAGTGAATAACACTTCATTTTAAGTTAGTATTTCAAAAAAGGCATCCCGCTTGCGATAAGTAGGATGCCTTTCCGATTTACGCATTAGCCGAACATCAATGTGCGTCTCTGTTAATTTGGGGAGCAAATCTTCATGTGCGGTTTTTTCGTTTTAAGTCTTCCTGTACATTCGGATTTTTCCAGCTTGGCTATCTTTTCTTGCGCAAGCTCCAAGTCTTCTGATATGCGTAACAATTGCCGCATAAGCATCCTGTTCTGTCTTATAAGTATTTCTATTTTGCTTTCCATAATGTTAATTATTTTAATATAAGTAAAGTGGTACATAGATTTTCAAGGCTGCATGGTGTGTGCAACCTTAAAAAGTGGTTATAACTTTTGGTTATATGGTTATGCAGCCGGATTCATTTCTCCTTTTATCTGCTTGATGGCTTTCTTCACGTCCCAGCCGTTTTCATATAGAGCTATGATAAATCTCCTACCTCGCTGTGTCCATACCGTATATATGTTGGTATGTGTATTACCTCTTTCACTTGTGAAAATGTTTGTTCTCGTTTCGTTCATGCCCCATTTGTCGTATGGTGATTTAAGAAGCCATTGTCCGGACTGCTTGAACTGTATTCCAAGTTCCTTCAACTTACTATTCAGCTTTTCAGCAGACATACCTATCTCTTTTGCTATTTGAGTTGTGGTAAGAGCGTTAACGCTCTGCAAGTGGTTGTCGTAGTAGCTTACTTTCGGGGCGGCTTTCTTGATTTCCTCTGTCTGAATCTCGATGGTTGCTTGCTGCTGCTCTGTTTGGGCTTCAAGCTGCTTCAACCGCTCCTCTCTTTTGGCAAGGGTAGATTGTGCGATTGTTAGCGCACGTGCCATGATTTCTTCGGGAGTGTCATCTTGCTTGGTGGAGATGTAGCCGCCTGTCTTGCGGATGGTCTTTAGAATCTCCTTTACGCCTTTCTTAAATTCTTTTGCGATTGGCTTGCGGCTCTGCATGAGGACTTCGTATAAGCCATCTTCGGTTAAGAACCACATTTCGTAATTTCTACCATCTACGAAGATTGTTCGTAGATGCTTTTCTTCCTCATCTACAGTGCCTACCATTCTTGATACATCATAATAACCTTGTGACGTTTTCGCATAATCAATGCACTCTGCCACTTCTTTGGCAAGGAACATCGGATTTTCGGCAGTTCCGTAAACTGTAAATGAATGACCTAATAATTCAGCTTTCTTAATTACTTGTATATTTTCCATTTTATTCCTATATTAAAAAGTAAAGGGCAAATCCCAATGAAGCCTAATGTGGTTGTCTGCTCCAAAGGGAAATGCCCAGCAATATCTTTATTCCGGTCGTTCGACAACCACGAAGAACGACTAACAACGTTGTTTCTACGATGCAAGAAATACGCTTGGATAATTTCTCTTTGAATATTGCTTTCTAAGGTAATCTATCAGATTATCAAAGTTTGTAATAAAACCCTCATTAATAAGGTCGGCTACTTTCTTTTCAAGTTGCCACAAATCACGTTGCTTGCTTTCGTCACCTTGTTTATTACGAAGCATCTTCTCATGCTGGTTGAATACGACCCAGTTCAATGCTTCCCCGACTTTTTTCATTGCTTTAGGCATGAAGTCTTTCGGAACAATCTTTTGAACGGCAGCTCCAAGTTCAAGGTATGCGTTTCCTGCTTCATTGCGGTAACGTATCATTTCATCATAGACAAACCGCAAAACTTTAACTTCAAATGTTGGATTTATCCACATGGCAAACTTAATAAAGAGAAGTGGATTCATCCAGACTTTGTCAGGATTTCTTCCTTGTTTGGTGCTTCTACCCTTTATCCTTATAAGTAGCTGATTTTCACCAATGAGCATTTTTGCTCTATGGCTTTCATCGGCTGCAAGGGCTTTTATAAATTGCTTAGTTTCCTCCATATCTAAGAATTTACTCATCTGCCTTCTCTGGTTTCCTTCCACTCCATTCCATTGACGAAGCAACTCGCTACCGTCAAAATATCCATCACTGGTGCGCTGTATCACTTGAAAAGTATCAATATACCTTATCATTTCTTGATTCGTTTTCATATCCGTTTATTTAAATGAAAGCAGGGAGAAATGAAATTTAGATGTTTAATGTGGCTGCCAACATCCAATTCCAAAACTCCCTGCAAATATCTTTAGTGCTTTTACCGACAGCCACGAGGGTAAATAACAACGTTGTTTTCTGTTTGCTAAGTTAGGTAATGAAAATCAATAGTGCAATAACGAATTGAAAATTTAACTAACTGATAATCTGTTTAATACAATCAATCAACCAATCAATCAATTAAGTAAAATTATATACAACTATCTCATACAATGCGAAAAAGAAATACGCATCGTACCACTAAAAGACTAATTACATAGCAATACAGATAGAAAATTAACGTAGGTTAAATCTACTTTGCAAATTTCACAAACGGGTATATGAACAAATGGAAAAGGTAGAGGGTTAGCACTGCACAGAATGGTACAATCCCTTTTCTGCGTTTGATACTACGAAACATTCTCCTCTCTTTGAGAAGGATGCCGATTACCGCCTTTTGGTAAGCGGTTGCTTTACTCCCAAGCAACTCTGTTTCACTTAGGACTTGAATTGGTTCTGTTCGCATAACAAAAAAATGCACCTACTACGAGCTGCGAACAAAACCATAGGATTTTATTTGGGGACGTTTCCGTTACCCCACTCGGTAGGTGCAATATCTTAATTTATGATACTACTTGATATATATTGGCAAAAAAATAACTCCAATGATTGAAGACATAGGAGTTTGCCACTCCTATGATTTTGTTCGCACCGCAAAGGAAAGCATAATTTGTGATATGGAAAAACTTTGCGGTATGTTTTTTAGCATAAAAATCATTTGGATTTATTTTCTGAATGCACAACGTCCCAAAGGCTATTAAGTATATATCCAACTGATATTGTTGTTTCATAGTCTTCTGGCATTTCGTATGATTCTACTATGCGAGTAAAATCATTATCAACAATATATCTTACAGTCGTGAGTATAGCATATCCTCCACGGCTTTTAATCCTAAACTTTTGGTCTATAGTATATCCATCATAGTGATTCTCTTCGAGTTTTTCACTATCACCAAATTCTTCACGGTGTTTTCTTATCAAATCATAAACATCATATCTATCATTACCTTCCAAGCAATTAAATGAAGTATGAGTATCATTATATTCTTCTATTATCTTTTTCGCCACAGATATAGCATTAAGATTGCTCCATATAGCCCTATTACATTTACGTACTTTTGTACTTACAGGTTTGTAACTTTCATAATCATAAGCGGTTTGCTCCATGTATTCATCTATCAAGTCTTCGCCTTTTGATTGTTCTGACTTACACGCTACAAAAGCCACCACAACCGCCATCAGTAATAAAATCTTTTTCATACGATATAATTTAAATTAGTGAATTAACATACACGCAATCCTCCAAATATTTAGGAACACGCAACATATTACTGAATATTTTGCTTTATATTGGAGTTATCGAACATATTTAATTGCTTCCTCCTTATCTCCTCCATTTTCATATATGGATTTATTTTGTATATACGCAAGTTTAATTTGGTCTAATATTTTCCCGATAATATTGTCAGCATCTATATTATAGCTCGTAATAATCTGTTTATCTCGTTTGTCGAAAATAAACCTCTCTCGCGTAACTACGTTTTCCCCAAATTTCCGCATTTTGTATTCATGATACACAGGAATAACTTTCAGTGGTTTAATGCGAAAATCTTCATCCCAAAAGAGATTGGTAATTGTTTCATTTACTATTCTTATTAGTTCCTTTGTGCCGTCAGCATCTCTGGTAAAGTCCTTACTGTATTTCATCCCTAAATCTTCGGCAAGCCGTATTGCTCTAATATCAAGCTCGTTCTGTTCGTTAATGATTGTTCGTATAGGATAATAACTATTGTTATCAAAATCGAAAGCTGCTTGGGAAAGATACTTCTTAATTTTTATTTCAGCATCTTCTTCTGACAATTGGCAAGATGAGAATAGCATTGGAAGCACAGCCAGCAAAAATAAAATCTTCTTCATAATGTTTGTTTTAAGTGATTAATCATTCCTTATTCTGAAAACAGCGAGCAATCAACTGAACCGCATACACTACGATACACAGCAGCACAATGATTGTGCTTGACAATATTCCCCATCCTTGATTATATGCTCTCCTTGAAAACGGATATTCTCTCCTTGTTCCCATGATATTACTCCTTTATCCTTCCATTTTCGTCAAACTCAAAAGGCAACTCCATCTGCCCGATTTGGCGCATCTTCATTTTACGGAAATTCTCGCAGAACTGCTTCATGTTATCGGAAACCTGAAACAATGTAATAACCTTGTTTATCTGCCTTTCCAAATTTGGCTCGCCTATATCAGTAGTCAAAAGCTGGTGATACCTGTTCATCCGATTACCCGATTCGCTCTTAGGTGTTTTCTTTTTAAGCTCCTCCAGCACTCCATTTGGAAGTTCTTCATATACGAATGTGTTCGTCCACTTTCCTATTATCCCCGGTCTTTTCTTTATACCATTCACGGTATAATCCCATCCGTTAAGCCTGAACAACTCCTTATAGAATATATCTGGGAAACGCTTCTGCCACGGTAGAAGCTCTTCGGATATGTATGCTTTGAGTATCTTTTGAAGTTCGTCATTCTCTCTTTCGTACTGGTATCCGGTAGCTTCATCAACAAGTGCTATAATACCTACTTTTGCAACCGAACGTATAATTATATCAGCATTCCGAACAATGGCATCATTATCAAAAACACCGGCACGATTTGCGTCTATTATAGCAGAGCAAATATCAACCAAAAGTGTCACCTCATATCCGTTAGCCGTTGATTGTGAGCCGCCTGCGTTATTTCTTTTGAATTTTACAGGTTTAGATAGTCGCTCTGATATGCTGTTATCGCCGGCACAAAGATAACTTGAAACACCTTCCATTTTACAGAAGCTACTCATCCACTGACCGCTCTTGCTGTCATAACCTATTGCCTTTTGTATTCCTCTACCGGAAAATACTCTCATTCCATTGTCAAGTACATAACAAGGTATCTCCAAGTTTCCCAAACGCAAAGGAGTTTTATCAGAACCATACTTTGCTAATAATATCTTATTTTCTTCCATACTCATATTTTAAGTTAGTATTCAAATTTTCTGCAAATATAGATATTTGGTTCCATTTGTTCTTTAATTCATTGAATAATTGTATCTTTGCGTATAAACCAGTTTGATATGGAAGAATATGACAAAGAATTAGTCAGGTTGATTGCGCAGCAAGAAATCATAAAGCGTGAAATCTCACAAATGAAAAAAACATCATTTTGGGACTTCATACCGGCGATATGGGGTGGCATAATCACAGGCGTAATCATATTCATACTAATAAAGCTAAAATAGAAGAAAGTATCGTTGAAGCTAACGCAAGTATCGCACTGATGATTTGCCACAACCTCATCTTCTTCTTGTATTCCTCCGATTCCTTTTGCAGTCTTGAAATGTCCAATGTCAGTCTTTCAAGCTCATCCTTTCGCTGCTCACGTTCCCACTCTCCATTGAACCCTCCTTGCCTTACAAAACGTATGCCTTTCTCGTTCAGCTTGAATATGCCCCATCTATCCAATGTGGTAATATTATTCATTGCTCCATATAGGGACAGCAACAAGTTCACCTTTTGAAGCAAATCCCTGTCTGTACATCCTTTCAGTTCCGTATCTGCAAATACTACCTCACCTCCTTTCTCGAATGCTTGCCTAATTATCCGTTCAGCTATTCCTTCCTCCAAATCCATACTCTTTTAACAACATCATATTTAAAGTTGAACGATGCAAAGTTACCGCATTCAGTAAATCCCGGCAAAAAAAGGGACATGTTTGACAGCACGCCTCAAATAAAGCCACACAAGACACCATTATAGCAGACACATACCATTTACCATCAAAAGAAAGAAAGCCTCAAATATGGCACCGGTCAAAGCCACAGGCCATACAAACATGCCGTATCTCCCACATAGTCATATACCGCATGCCTTGCATTGCATAGTACTACATCATTACCAATTAGACACACCCTATATAAATAAAGGAAAAATGTCTAATCCAAAATTCTAAAAAGAAAGTAACACAAAGAAAAAGTGAGCGAAGCGAACACCACTCTCCCTTTTATTAAGAATTAATGAAAGGGGTTCATACACACGCTGCATAGCGAGACGCCAACGCAAACGCAAGCATTATCAAGGCAATAAATAATATTATTTTACATAAGAAACCAAGGGACGAACGTAAAATATCACAACATTGTAAAAACATGAAAATCCAGAAAAAAAAATTAAAAAAAATTCGGGAGAGGACGGATGTTCACAGATGCACCGGTATAAGGGGGGGGGTGGGTATATCCGGCTCATGCAAATACAAGGAACGGGGTAAACGGTGATATACAACGGTTTGCAACGCTCGTTTGCTTCGTTGTCGATGACTTCAAAAGGGGAAAAACAAGGCAAAGAGGGGCATAGGCATCACCATAAAGAAGAAAAACAAAGTGATTCTATATCATACGATATAAAGTAATAAGCGTATGTTATATAACATACTACTATGCAAAATTTATATACAAAAAAACATATTATTTTATTTGCATATATGATAAAATATTACGATATTTGTAGTGTTGAAAGATGAGAGATAACCCAAAGGAATAAAGGTTATAATACCATTAATTAGGCAAGCGTGATACTTGATATATTGATATGTTGGATATAAAAAAGAGAGCCTTAACACTGCAATGTTAAGACCCTCAAAGGTAGGAAGTACGAAAGTACCCCCCCCATAGCTGGAACAAAGGTACTTTCTTATTTCTTTTCCTGCAAATATTCATTCAATTAATTTAATTAGCTTATTAATAATGATGCAGTATGCAGTTATCAGGTAGATATTGTATATAGTAAATTATCAGGCTATTATCACGCTATAAGATTGATTTATTAACAAATTAAAATTATAGCATTATGAAGACTTTAGAAAGCATTTTTTCAGAGATTAAAGAAAACGGTTTCATCAGCAAATCACAGTTGCAAATATTGAAAAACCGTTCTAACAAGCAGCAAAAAGACGTTATCAATTACGATTGGTTGGAAAGTGTTGGAGATGGTTACGGCATTCCCTTGACGGAGGAACAAGGCATTCAGGGCTTGAACTGGTTAAAGAAGTTTATCAAGAAGAACGGAGAAGGCAACGTATACGGGTATAGGGAACTTGAAATTATTAACGGTGCTTCTCCTTGTGATTTTGTTTTCAAGGGGTTTTATGATGCCGGAAACGGTTGGTTTAGAAACTTCCTTCCTATCTACCAGCTTAACGGAATGGAATATATTCCCATGAAAGAACCCTATATTATAGGTTAATAATAACGGGGCTAATTAGCCCCTATTACATCAAAATTATTTATCCACACTAAAAAATAATGTTATGAAGACTACAAGAAAAGAAATATATCGCATTTACGGAAAAGAAAATGTAATATCATTAGGTTATTGCGAAATACAGAGTATAGAAAACTACCTTACAAAGCTAGGGCATACCGAACGTTTAGAAGGTTGGGCGGCTGATATTTACGAATTGCCAGAACCGTATAATAATATAGTTATCTGCACGGGCTACGCTCCATTCGGAACGAGCAGCGACAAAGCGCGTAAAGTGTGCGAACGATGGGAAAAAATATATTATAACTACGATTATACGCAGCGTAAAAGAATGGTTAAACGATTTGCGCGTGAATTGTACAAAGCAGTTAATAACGGATAAAACAGCTTATAATATGTTCGGCGTTATGTTGTTGTTATTCGGTGCCGTGTTGTTCATCAGCGGCACCGATATAGAGAAAATCAAGGAATTTGTAAACGAAGAAAATGAATAAAGATATGAAGACAATAAAAGCGATAGTTGTATGGTTTACGAGGTTAACGGCGTGGAATATAACGTTACCGGAGAATTTTATTACAATGCCAAAAAAGGGCGTTACGAACATATACACATAGGCAAAAGAGGTGGAGAATACCCTGTAATATTCAAGGCGTGAAAATCATCCCGGAACCGTGTGGGCAGGCGGAGCGACACCGCCGCCGGGAACTATTTAATAACTTTAAAATATACTATTATGGCAAAGACTTTAAAACAATTAAGCGATCAGCAAGAAAGATTTAACAAACTATGGAAGTATGCGAGCAAAAACACAAAAGAGCTTGCAAAAAAGGTTTGGATAATGAGATATCAAGAAGTTCATAAAACTTGCGATTGCGGGCAATATTCAAATAATACGTTCGGCGGCTTCTTCCTTGATTATGCAGCGCATTATGCCGCCAAGATTAACGGAGGGAAAGCGACGGAGTATTACGAAGGCTTTAGACTTAATAAAATTGCGTCCGACGTATTTAACCGGGTGGCAATATTTTAATTAATGTAGAACTTTAAAATAAAACAATCATGCAAACAATTATAGTAACAGTAAACCAGCAGGGCGAAAAAACAGCCCTACAAATAGATGGCAAAGTAATAGCAACCATTACAAAAGATCGTTTCAACGAGGGGCGTTATTCCGCTTCTTTCGGGGCTTTCGGTTACTGCAATAACAGCCGTTACCCTGATGCGGTGGAGTTTATAACGGACTGCATCGAGCGGCATTTTGCAAATTTTGGTTTGAATGTGAAATTTAAATAATAAGGAGGAAAAGAATATGAACAATATTATTATAGATAAGCGCAATTTGTTAGGTTACAAGATTGAATGCGGTAATCATTATAAAAGTATTCCGTGCACGATGGTTTTACGGTTGATGGACACGGCAGAATATAGCGGAAACTATTGCCGGGCTTTAGATTTGGTTTTGGAACTGTTTCCAGAAGTAAACCGCGCAGAACTTGAAAAGGAATTAGATAAGTACATATAAAAAACGGGGTGTTAGCGCACCCCGCAAGGCCTGAATATTTCAGGCGAAAGCGAACGGCTTTAACCGTTCTTAGAATCCTTTGTTTTATGGAAATCCGATTTTCTGTAAAGGTGTGGCATTTTAAAATAACGCTTATATTAAGCGTGTTTAGCCATGCCGGGCGGTTTAAAAGCCGCCCCAAAGGATTTTTCAATGCAAATATAATAATTAATTAATAATTATAGGAGGGAATAACAATGTTTTTTATATGCGTGCTAATCTGGCTTTTCGTAGGTTGCGCCAAAGAAATGACAGGAAAGAATGGTTTTTAAACCGAATTATCCGCCGAAGGTTCAACGCCTTGCAAGTGGTGCGAGTTCCACGGGCGGAACTATTACTAACTTAAAATAAAAAGATTATGGAAAAGAATTATTTCATTCAGATTAACGAAAAAGGACGTAGTATGATGCTTCAACCATGCAACGCATTCGAGGCTATAAGGCTGCTAAACTTCTACAGCGATGGGATAAACCTACTTAAAGAAACACAAGAAGTTACAAGCGTAGAACTGTATAAGATTGGCGAACCATTGCCGAAACGAATTTTAATCTAAGGAGGGCTAATTTATGGGAAAGATATATGCTTATCACCGCTTTTCAACGGACGAACAAGACGCGCAAAGCCAAAAGAATATAATATCAAAATATGCGGAATCAAAAGGACTTCAAATTGATGAAATCATTTCCGATGAAGGGATAAGTGGGGGTGTATCGTATCGGAAAAGAAACTTATCCGAATTATTGGAAAAAACAAAGCCGGGAGATACTATAATAGTTTCCGAAGTATCACGTCTTACACGTGGTGGCATAATAGAACTTAGCGACATGATAGCCGATTTTTTTGCTCCGAAAAAGTTGCGATTAATCATTTCAAACGTATCTCTCGATATTGATTGTTCGGATATGAATCCTTTGATTGAACTACAACTCTCAATGATGGCGACTTTTGCCAAAATAGAACGGCTTAATATAAAGAACCGAACTAAAGCTGCTTTGGACGCAAGAAAAAAGCAAATTGAGCAAGACGGTTATTTCATTTCCAAAGCTGGGAACAAATGCACCTCTTTAGGCGGTACTACATCAGGTCAGGCAAAAGGCGGTAAGGTGAACGGGGAAAAGAGAAGAAAGGAAGCGATGAACGATGAAAAGAATAATATGATAGCCGCCATGTTGGAAGGATGCAACACTCCGCAAGACCTCGATAAGGTGGTAGAGCGGTTGAACGCAAGAGGCATCTTGACGAAGACCGGCTTACCATTTACCCGTAACCGCCTAACTGCCCTACGGGCTAAGATTAACAGACGTACTGAATACGTTCAAAGCATGTTATAAATCAAAAAAATATTCGTGCGCATATTTGCGTACTACAAATAAAATTCCTACATTTGCAATATCAAAAAACAAGAAGTGGGGGCAACACTTTAAACTCTGCACAACATTATGTCTACATCATTAGAACAAATCGCTTATCAGAACGGGTTAGAGCTTATCGAGACAACAAGTGAACGCACTGGCTATCCTGCCAACCTAAGACATGCCATCATCGGTTTTGAGACTTTTGAAGAAGCTGAAAAGATAGCTGACGAGAACAATCTTTCGATTGAAATTTTCACAAAACGTGACGGTTGGCAGCTTTATTATCGCACCGGCAACAGTGCGCATGAGCCTTTCAAAAACAGCGCAGATAATTACGGTGACGATTATCACGGCTTCACAACAGAAGATATAGACACCTTCTATGAAGAAGAAGTGAAACCACGTGTCGAAGAATTTGATGATTTTGACAGCCTTTCCTCATTCATTGAAAAGAAAAAAGAAATATTTGAAAAGCTTGAATTGCTCGACGAGGACGAGATGATAATAACGTGCGAAGGTCGTTATTACGAAACTATTCCCAAAGCGTCAATGAGTTTTTACTTTGACACCAAAACAACAGTTATAGGATTAATCGAATATTAAATATTATCGCTGCGCTATCGGCATGACGGGCGATGAATATGGAGAAACTTGTGAACCTTACACTTCCCGAATTTGCCTTTGTGGAGGGCTCTGAACACGAAAAGAATAATATACTGTCTGGTCGGATAGTGATACTTCATATACGTTCTGCAAGTGTGGTAGAGATACTTGATAGAGATAATACCTTCCTCACCGAAGGCACTTTGGCCTACAATTTTTCTTTTGTTAACAGCTTTGGCATTAAAGAGCCAATGGTTGCCACATTGCACTATAGTGCTACACTTAATAAGAATGCAGACCGTGAAATGATTATCAATGAGGTTATGAAACCTGCCGCACAGTGGTATTGTGAATATGCCAAGTGGGAGGATGAGAATATAAGAAAGGAAGGATGGAAATGAATGAGCGTGAACGGATAGGCGCATTACTCGCCCAAAAAAGAAATGAAGCCGGGTTGTCGGTCCGTGTGCTGGCTGAACTTGCCGGAGTCAGCTATCAGAACATCACCAAGATTGAGAATGGCAAGTATAATGTCAGCATTGACATCTTGTCTAAGATAACAGAGGCTCTTAATTGTAAATTGACTATTATAGATAAGTGAATATTACCAGAATTTTATTTTGTTTATCATCAACTTATAATGGAATCAAACTCGATAAGATTAGGCAACTATATAAGGCTGTCTGAGGATTTTAAGTTTGTAAATACAAAGGCTCCTGCCGGAACAGTATGCAAGGTGGAAGCCATAAAGCGCAATTCCTTTTATCTGGAATGCAAGGCCGGCGACGGCGTTTGCTACAGTGAAGTCCCGGTTGCTATGGTAGAGCCTATCCCACTGACGGAGGAATTGCTTCTGAAAAGCGGATTTACAAAGGAATATGACACTTTTTGTTGCGGTATTGAATTATCATACGGACGCTACCTATATAATGATGGAGTGAACGACGATAAACTATTCGTGTCTATAAACTGCGCCGAATATCCTTTATCCCATATTCCCATTGAATATCTGCACCAGCTGCAGAACGTGTATTTCGATTTGGTGGGCAGCGAATTGGAGATAAAGATGTAAGCCCTTGAACTTATATCCTATTCGTGTGGCAATTGATTGTTTTTTATCGGGGAATTGATTAAATTTGCAGTCCCCGAAACAATAGAAGCAACATGAATCCTTTATGAAGGAGTGTAACCCGTAGTCAGTCGGGTTCCGGTATCTATGCCGGTGGGGACACTTCTTTATAGGGGATTCGCCATTTTCCCCAAAAATCTTTAGTTTAGGAAGAGTTCATATATGGGAATACAAGATAAGTCCATATTCCATAATTTGTCTATAAAACGACTCAAAAACATGCAATAAATGCTGATTTTGCAATGTATAAATTGCATTTTTGGCTAATTATTGATAAAAAAATACTGTTTTTCTTCTTTTTCTTTTGTGGGTAATTTAATATATCTATATTTGCAACGTAAATAATGAATATAAAAATGTATGGGTTTATCCATAACCGTTAACAGATAAACAAAAAGAGAACAATGCGCAATAAGCGTGATTAAACTGGGTTTTAATACCTGATTATACTAAGCCGTCATATTTTTTGGCGGCTTTCTTATTTCTAATTACTAAATGTTAAGAAACTATGGGAAAGCAAGTTGTTATTTTAGTAGATGGGCAAAATCTATATTATAGCCTTCAAGGAATGAAAATTATTGAAAAGGATGTTGATTGGACATCTCTGTTTGGCAGCATGATAGATGAAGGCGATGAATTAATAAGGACTTATTGGTTTAGACCATCTAAAATATTGGACACTTATTATACGGAACAAAATATTCAAAATTTCATTGTATATAAAAAATACAGAACCCATTGTGATAATTACAAAAAAGGTGATATGACTAAGGTACCTCAGAAGGTACAAGATGACGTAAAAGACGAATGTAAGAAAACTGCTGAATGGATTAAGAAGCAAAAGGAAAAATTTGCGAATATAGAATATGCGTATGACCAGCTTTGCTTAATCCATGACAATATTGAAATCGTAAAAACTGGAGTGGTAAAAATAGACCCTTATAAGCAAGATTATTTAGGGGAAAAAGGTGTTGATATTTCTTTAGCGGTAAAAATGATTTCACTTAGTGTCGGGAAAAAATGCGATAAAATAATATTGGTAAGTGGCGATTACGATTATTCAGAAGCTATTCGATTTGTGAAAGATAATATGACGAAAATTAATGTTGTAAAATTTCACAAAGGATATCCACCGAGGAATAAAAGTATGTCAAGAGATTTAAGCGTTTTGGCAGATAAAGTCATAGATGTATATGAAGCTGATTTGAAAAACAAATTCAGAATGGAGCCAAAGCATTAAAACTGGGATTTTAACAGCACCAAACCATGGCACAAGAAAGTAAATACTCATACGATGAGGAAAGCGTGAAAGCTATCGTCCATTGGGCTTTGACGGCCCCGCTTCCCAAGGAAGTGACATTAAGCGAATCGGAACACATCATCGATACGTCCATGTACGTCCACGCCAACATCTGCGACATCAACCAGCACTATCCGGACCCGTTCTACAATCCGGCTATTGACAGGCTGTACAGATTGAAGGAATTCATGGAACAACAATAGTCACATAACCCAGTGGGTTGTTTCGCTTGTTTTGGGTTGAATTTAACCCACTGAGTTGTTTAAGTCAAATGACTATTTCTTGATTTTGCTTTCCAATAAATCAAATCCCCTTTCTACCTCTGAATTAAGTACCTTCGCATAAATCTGTGTAGTACGAATATTTGTATGGCCAAGCATTTTTGCAACAATCTCTATCGGTATACCATTATTTAGGGCGAACACCGCAAAAGTATGCCTACCGACATGAGTCGTAATATTCTTGTCAATTCCTGCATACTGGGCAACGACTTTAAGCATGATGTTGTATTGCTGGTTAGATATTACAGGCAGCTTGTAGTCGTACTTCTTCAATATCTCGATTGCAGGGGTAAGAAGGACTATTTTATAGTCCTCATTTGTCTTCTTCCTCCTATCCGCTACGATGTATTTCCCGTTCTTTTCTTCAACATCCTTTTCAAAGTCAAACTTCTCAAAATCAGCATACGCAAGTCCGGTGTAGCATTGGAAGAGGAATAAATCACGTACCCGGTCTATTGACGGCATATTAATTTTACAAGTACGAATCATTTTCAGTTCTTCTTCTGTGAGATACTTCCGTTTCTCGAATTTTCCACGCTCAAAATGCAAACCAATATAAGGGTCTGCATCCAACAACCCGAACTTCATTGCCTCATGCAAATAACGCTTCAATCGTTTATGATAGTTATAGATTGTAGGCTGGGAAATCCCCTGCTGATGCAAAAATTCATCGTAAAGCGTTATGTTCGCTTTTGTTAGGTCATCCATGTAATTTATCTTCCCGAACTTTTCAAGTGATTGCAGCAAAGTTCTATGTTGCTTCCGGGTGCTTTCTTCAAGGTCAGCCCTATCCTCTATCCTTGTACGGACAAATTCAATGAACGAATCCGAACGGGTTGACTTTTCCAAAAACGCATTCAGCTTTTCAAAGTCGAACTGCTGGTTGTTTCGCACAAGGTCAAGTATAAACTCATTCAGCCTTGTCATCATCCCGTCAAGTATCGCGTTAAGCTGGATGGAGTTTAACGAGTTGACTACTTTCCTTTTTTCATGCCATTGGTCCGAGTACAGTTTTACAGATGTCCCTATCCATTTTCGTCTACCTTCCGATGTCACTTCAATCTGGACGAGACCTTTTTTGTTTTTTGTGGCGACATGCTTTCTGTCGAACACAAACCTCATTGTTGGGTACTTCATACTTTTTAATTTTAAGTTGGTATCTTATGCAACCGGACATCGGTATCACGTTTTTGGTATCATTTGATACCTTTGGTATATTATTGGTATCAAAAGTAGTGCATTTGCGTGCATTATCCTGCATGATTGTGCACTAATAAAAGTTAACAGATACGTGATTTAAACATCTATATTCCAATATTTTATCACATAAGTATCTGATATACAGAAAAAAAGGCAGCTACCCAAGTAACCGCCTTATGTGATTCCGTTGCGATTCGAACGCAAGACCCACGCCTTAGAAGGGCGTTGCTCTATCCAGCTGAGCTACGGAACCAGCCTTAATTGCGGTGCAAAGGTACGCTTTTTTACGAATATTGCAAATTTTTGTATCACCTTTTTTCGTTACCTATGTATAAAAGGCTCATTTGCTACATAAAAAGTAATGATTAGTTACCTTTACAAATAAGATACACGGTATTTATATACAGATGTATTAAAACATTTTGCAAATTATCAATGTTACTAATTATAAAAAGTAAAAATATGGAGGAATATTCAAGTAGGAAAAGTAACATTGACCCGAAAAAGAATGAAAGAGTAATAACAACTAAATTTTAAAGAGATGGAATGGGAAAATCAGTTGATACAGGAATTGCAATGGTCAAATAAAATCAGCAATAAGGCGAGTAAGGAATTGGTAGCCCAGGAGATTGCCGGACTGGCCAAAGACGGTGATGTCATAGGAGCAGGCTCCGGCTCTACCGTTTATCTCACTTTGTTTGCATTAGCTCAACGAGTTAAACAAGAATCTTTGCATATAGAAATCATTCCGGCATCTGCCGAAATTTCGATGACATGTATACAGCTTGGCCTGCCGCAAACTACTCTGTGGAATAAGCGTCCGGATTGGACATTCGACGGTGCAGACGAAGTGGATCCGCATAATAACCTCATCAAAGGACGTGGTGGAGCCATGTTTAAGGAGAAACTTCTCATTAAAAGCAGTGGTAAGACTTACATCATTGTCGATGAGAGCAAGCTTGTCAGCAAACTGGGGAGCAAATACCCCATACCGGTGGAAGTGTTTCCACATGCTCTCTCCCATGTGGAAAACGAGATACGCTTATTGGGAGCTTCAAAAATCAGCCTACGTCTTGCAGAAGGAAAAGACGGTCCGGTATTTACCGAAAGCGGTAATTTCATTCTTGACATTCATCTCAGCAACATTGTTCCTGATTTGGAACAGAAACTGAAAGCCATTACCGGGGTTATCGAAAGCGGGCTGTTCATTGGTTATGACATTACAGTCCTAATGGCAAACCGCTGATGTACCAAAGTACAAATAAGGCAGTCCATGCCAATAGAATGACTAAAGAATATCTCCAAGTATACTTCAGTAGTGAACCATAAGTGGATTGCCTATCATATTGCTGCATATAGGTCAAGACAAGTGGCATGTAGAACATAAAAGGTGTTATGGCATTTGTTGCACTGTCACCTATACGGAACGCACATTGGGTCATATCCGGCGAAATGCCCATACTTGCCAATACCGGAACAAAAATGAAAGACATAAAAGCCCATTTAGCTGTGGCAGATACCATAAAGAGATTGACCAGTGCCGTAAAAAGAATGAAGAGAATCAATATCCATAAACTACTCAAAGAGGCGGAGGACAGCAGATTAGCGCCTAAAATGGCAATGCACTTGTCCAAGTGGGAATATTCAAAACAAGCAAACATCTGTGAGGCAAAGAAAGCTATCACAAAATAAACGCCCAGCAGTTTCATCGGCTGCGTAAGTCCTTCTATCACATCACCGTCCGTACGGTATCGGCCGGAGGCAAAACCATAGACCATCCCCATCAAACCTATTCCAAACGAAAGCAAAAACAGAATACCAACTATAAACGGAGAACGAATCAACCCACCATTGACACTCCGCAATATCCCCCATGAAGAGAATGTAGCCCACAGAATAATGGCAATATACAGCAAGCCTGCAAATACAGCTCCCAACATAGCTCTCCGTTCCTTGCGGGACAGTTGTTTGTAGCCATTAAAATGAATATCCCCTGCATACATTCCCAAGTGCGGCAACAAGCTCCTGCGGGTAATATGATTAATGATGAATGCAAGCAGGAACGTGGAAACAAAGAGAAAATAATAATTGCACAGCGGTCCAGTCTGCCCCGGAGCAATATTCATCCTATCAGCCGCTTCTTGCGTTACAGAGGCAATCATGGGGTCTAATGTACTCAAAAACACATTAGCGCTATAGCCACAAGAGACTGAAACATAAGCTGTAATTATACCTCCAATGGGGTGCAGACCGACGGACTGGAACAAAGTTGCAGCTATCGGCAACAGAATGATATATCCTGCATCTCCCACTATATTGGACAACAGTCCTAAGACAATAACCAGCAGAATAATGCGCCAAGGATCACGTGGACGTCGTACCCCCCTGCGAATACATGCATCGATGAAACCCGAATGCTGTGCCACCCCTATTCCGAACATAGCCACAATCACCAGCCCTAACGGAGCGAATCCCGTAAAATTGGTTATGACATGGCGCAGCAGCCAGCGTATGCCCTCCGGACTCAGCAGGCTCTGCACCCGTATTACTTCTCCAGTCTGCGGTTGCAGCACGCTCAGGCCATAGACATCGAATATCCATGAAAGGAGGATGACTGCCAGCGTCAGCAGGAAGAACATCGTAGCGGGATGTGGCATTCGGAGTTTACTCATCGTCGGCTTCCAGATTGTCTATATTCAGGATTCGAAGTTCCAATGCACGCACCACCAGACGAGTGGCATTCACCCCCACCCGTTCACTAGGCGGGAAAAGACGGCCGACCAAGTCATTCTGCCGTTTCTCCAGCGACTTGACTCCAAAAGGCATTCCCCTAAGATTGGCAATCATTTCTTTGGTATAGCCCAGTGCCAAATGACGGAGGAAACGCTCGTCATACTCATCAATATCATAGCTTATGATTGCTTCCTGACGTTTTGCATCATTTAGGACAGATTTCTTGAAGCGTTCCACTATCTTCTCCAGTATCGGATAGTTAAAGACCAGCTTCTTGCCGTCCATCACTGCCTGCACATCGGTTTTGGTCAGCAACTCTCCGGTTTTCAGGATAATGCCGTCGGCACCGGCTTCAAGTACGTCCACCCATAACTTCTCATTCAATATTTCTCCCGTGAATATCAGCACATGTACTCCCGGATAACGCTTGAAGATATTCCGGCAGATGTCCACCCCGATTGTGGTCGAACCTCCCAGTCCCAAGTCCAGCAGAACAAGATCCGGCACGCCGGCTTCAATCAATGTCCAGAACTCCTGCTCAGTCATAGCAGTACCTATTACCTCCGCATTGGGAATTTCATGGCGGAAAATCTCTTCCGTCCCTTTCAGCTCCAACTTGACATCTTCAACGATGATTACTTTAAATTTTTTGTCTTCCATATTTCATTTTTTCGGTAGCGTAAAATATATTGTAAAACCTCCTTCCTTTCCCGGTTCGGCATTGATACGGCATCCCCGGCGTCCGGCAAACTCGTCATGGTCGCGGATAATCTGCTTGCACACCAGATATTCCGTACCATACAGTTCTCCTTTCTCACCGGCCGTCATGCGGGACAAGTCGGGATAGAACAATTGGTTCAATTCTTCACGGGTCTTTTCCCTGCGCATATCTGTAAACAGAAAACGTATAAATTCCCCATCTTCCCGGGCCGACAGACAGACAGCTCCATCCAGAGTTACGGAGCAAGCCTCGTCTATCAGGTTTTCAAGCAGGAAACGCAACTGGTTCCAGTCACCGGTAATCCGTCCTTCCAACAGTTGTATCTTAAAATCAATATGCGCCTTGTTTCCCTTATACACTTTGCGGAAATATTTCCCGGCAGTAGCCATAAGTTCCGGCACAGATATTGTCGCACGCCTGAAAGTCACCTCTTCCAACTGGCGGGAAGCGCATGAACTGAGTGTCGTAAAGATACCTTTGTAATACTCTATCAATTCGCTGATGGCAACCACCGTTTCCCGCTCCTCCGCTTCTGTCTGTTTGCCGGACCGCAGTTTCCCTATCAGCTGCTTTATCTTGTTCGGATAATAAATCGTTTCATGCTTGATGGTCGAGAGACAATTATCCAGCACCATGTTCTGTACATGCAGCAAACTGTCTTCCCAGGAAGCTCGCCGGGCTTCATCTTGAGCCACTTCGATGTCCCGGTATTTCGTAGCCAACTTAACCACTGCATTGAAGATTACAATGGAGACATAACGGGCTATCAGTTCCAAAAGCAAATGGTCGGTCTCCTGCTCCGTACCTTCCCTGCGTTCCAGACACAGCACACCTATGCAACGACACATATTTCCCGCATCCACAACAAGCGGCAATGTTTGTATACCCTTTTCCGATATGTACTCTTGCTGCTCAAAGCAATTCTCCATATATTTCCTCCAGATAGGCAACTCGTCCACGGCGGTATCTTCCACTGGATTGGAAGTGTATTCCAGCTTATGTGTAGTCTCGTTGTATACAGCTATGCTTAACCGGTCGATACTCAAAAGTTCGTTCACTGCATCAAAAGCGGAACCTACAATCTGCCGCGGGATTTCCTTCAATGTATCCTCCTCACGCTGCAACATTTCCTCCGTATCCGAAACCGGCAACAAGGAGGCATTGAACACCTTTCCATTAATTTCCAGTACTTGCTCCAGATTCCAGCGGTTCACCAGACGTTTACGGAAGTAGAGTATGTAATATCCCAACAGCAATACGAACAGCAAAATCACCGCCAGCAAAATGCCCACCATCTTGTTGTTGGTGGAACGCTCCAGCTGCCGGCAATATTCTTCCAAGGATTGGTCTTCTCCCAACAGTTTGTACAAGGTGGTGTAGGCAGCATTATTATAACTATAGTCATCCCATTGCTTCAATGCAAGAAATGAGACTGCCGCTTCATTCCTGATATCCAGAATTACATGGAAATCCGAATTGAACATCTGGTTCCACCAATCCAGTTCCGCAGGCGTCCCGTCTCCGGTCAGCGTCATATAGCGATGTATAGGATGGGCGTATTGCTTGTAATGTTCGTTCAGGCAATACATTGCCGAATCTATGTATTGTAAAGCCAGTTCGTATTCTCCGTCCACATTGCAGTAATAAGCTTCATTGGCATAATCGGAGGCTTCGTCCAGCAAAGCTTCGTATTCATTCTGTGCAAGCAGTGCCAAAGAATCCGGCAACACCTCTCCGGAAGCAGTCTGTTCCACAGCATGCCGGCAGGATGACATGCACAAAAACAACACGACGAGCAACACCGACACAGACTTACGGATACCGGCAGGCAGACGGAAATAAAAACGGCTGCCTTTTCCCAGCCCGCTCTCCACATTGAACAGACAGACCTTGAACAAATCATTCGTCTTGCGATATTTTTCAATGATGCCCTTACAGTTCATCAGTCCAAAGCCACTTCCTTTGTTCTTCCTCAATTCCTCCTTGTCGGGAGCGTCACTCATACCGATGGCTTTTGAGTCATATACTTTTTCTCCCACGATGCGAGCTACATCTTCCGGTGACAATCCACAACCATTATCCTCTACCGAGATTTCCACGTAATCCTCCTCCTGCCGTGCATATACTTTCACCATACCGCCCTGAGGGGTATATTTACGGGCATTCTCTGCCAGTGTATTTATCATAAACAATGTAAGGGCTTTGTCTGCCTTCACCCGGATATCCGTAGGCTGCACCTCCAACGACTGTCTCTTCATCTCGAATGTACGGCTTCCTTTCCTGAGCAGCTCGAAAAGTTCATTCAATTCGAACGTCTCTATGTTCAGGCTAAGGCTTCCTTGCTTCATCTTTATCCAAAGGGCAAGAATATCATTGTATTCGTTGATGGTAGTAACCAACTCGTCGATATACTGGTATTTCTCCTCCTTTATCCGTTCCTCTTTGATGAATCCTTTTTGAGTCAGTTTCTGCACTTCGTTGATGATACGGTCTATGTACGGATGAATCCCGTTGACAATAGCCATACATGCTTTCTTTATCAGATTTTGCCGTTTGTTCCCCGCGATGTGCTGCTCGTAAATGTAGCGTTGCTTTTCCAGTCTGCGGCGCTCATCCCCAAGGGAGATGGACGTCATGCCGTTGTCGATTGCCCATTGGATATAGGGGGTTATCACCCGTACCATCGCCTGCTCATCCTTGCTCATCCGACGCGGGAACACTAATTGCCCGTTGTCTATGCGGATGTCCTTCACTCCAAACAGCTTTTCCAATTCCGGGCAGACAGCCGTCCGGATAGAGTCGATGATTTCCTCCTCAGTCTGTGCATCTGCCGGAATGGATGCCGTTATCTTCTGACAGATATCCAGCATCAGCTGCAGACGGCGGAGATGCACTCTGTTCCGGTCTTTGGAACGCTTGTTGAAAAACCAGAAAAAGAGGGATACAAGCACGAAGCCCACAATGACCAGTGACAACACGACGTTGAGCTGCCCCGCCTCCTTTTCCAATGCTTGATAGCGGCTTTCCAGCTCTTTATCCTGGCGTGTATCTTCAAGGATATCCAGGTAAATATTGCGGTTATAGTCTGATTTTTCTTTCATCCCGAGTCCTGCATACGAAACGCTCAACTGTTCACGAATACGTGAAATCCACTCGGGCACGGTTTTCAGTTTCTGCTCCATCCATGCCTTCTCCGCACAAATCGTATCTCGACGGTCAAATGCTTTCAGCCAGTCCAAACTATCGTGGCAGTCATAGAAAAGGCGGTGATGGTCATTTACACATTCCAGAGCAAGTTTTAGCGTGTCAAGAGCTTCTGTATAGTGACTGTGGGCATTCAGGTATTTGCCGATAGATACATATGCACCTGCTATCTGATACAAATCCTTGTATTGGCTGAATTTTTGCAATGCCAACTGCCCCAGACGCATGGGAAGCAGCGAATCTACCGGTACTCCAAAACGTGTCAAGGCATGGGAGCGGCGGTCTTGAAAAAATGCGTAATTATCCGGTGAAGCCATCAAGTTGGCAAGTCCCTGCACTCCATTGCCCTCAAAGTAAAGATAGCCCTTGCGCGAAGCCAACTGCCATGCGGTATAGAGCTCATCAAATTCTCTCAGTCTTCGCTCATCCGGTGTCTCACCCTCGCATAAGGCAGCAGAACCTTTGATGTAGTGATAATACAACAGCTGATTGGTATCTGCCAGCAACTCTTGTTTTTTAGTAACTTCATTAATAGAGGCTACAGCTTCCGGACGCTGTTGCAAATAATAATAATACACAGCAGATACAATATAAAATTCCGAACGGGCATAATTCAAACGCATTTGCTCGTGTTGGTCCACAAACAGATTGTCATCCTCCGCTATTCTTTTCATACGGTGCAAGGCACTATTGCGATAATCGTAGAACTCCTTGTTCAACGCCGTCCGCTGATAAATCTTCATCAAACCGATGTCGGCAATAAGGAGTTCCAGTTCATTCTTGGTCAGATTATAGACATCCATATGAAACTTTTCGGCCTGCTCAAAATCCATGCGCATAAAAGCACAAAAGCCCAGATTATTGGATGCTTCCGCTTTTCCTTGTTTATAGAGGCTGACTTCACGGTAGGCCCTTGATGCCGCATGGCAGGATGAATCCAGGTTTTTATAACGAAAAGCATAAGCCACCTGGTTTAGAGAGTCGATAAGGCGTACTTCCTTCATGGGTGCCGTTCCCACACACGAAACCATTGTTGTACAAAGGCACAACAACCCCGCAAACCATATAAAAGAAAGTCGTTTCATAAAGCAAAGCTACGAATAAATCCGGGAAAGAAAAATAATTTTTATACAATAACTCTTGTTTTATGTAACGGGAAATTCCTACCTTTGCATGCAAATTAACAAATAGGTAACATCTATTACACAAATGAGCGAAAAAGCACCCTTTATGGTATTCTCCGGAACAAATTCGAGATACCTTGCAGAGAAAATCTGCGCTAGCCTTGATTGCCCTCTGGGAAAGATGAACATCACCCATTTTGCAGATGGTGAGTTTGCAGTCTCTTATGAGGAATCTATCCGTGGCTCGCATGTATTCCTGGTTCAATCAACCTTCCCTAATTCTGACAACTTGATGGAACTTCTGCTGATGGTTGATGCTGCTAAAAGAGCATCGGCAAAAAGCGTTGTAGCCGTTATCCCTTACTTCGGTTGGGCACGTCAGGACAGAAAAGACAAACCCCGTGTTTCCATCGGCGCCAAGCTGGTGGCCGACCTGCTCTCTGTTGCAGGTATCGACCGTCTGATTACGATGGACCTTCATGCAGACCAGATTCAAGGTTTCTTCAATATTCCGGTGGATCATTTGTATGCATCAGCAGTATTCCTCCCCTATATTGAATCCTTGAAACTGGAAGACTTGGTAATCGCCACCCCGGATGTCGGCGGTTCAAAACGCGCCAGCACATTCTCCAAATACCTCGGTGTACCCCTGGTATTGTGCAACAAGACACGCGAAAAAGCAAACGTGGTTGCCACCATGCAAATCATCGGTGATGTAAAAGACAAGAATGTAGTATTGGTAGACGATATTGTAGATACAGCAGGAACCATTACCAAGGCTGCCAACATCATGCTGGAAGCAGGAGCCAAATCTGTCCGTGCCATTGCCAGCCACTGCGTAATGTCCGACCCTGCTTCTTTCCGTGTACAAGAATCCGCACTAACGGAAATGGTATTTACTGATAGTATCCCCTACTCTAAAAAATGTGACAAGGTTAAACAGTTGAGCATTGCCGATATGTTCGCCGAAACCATCAAGCGGGTGATGAACAATGAATCAATCAGTTCACAATACATTATCTAACCGCGGAGCGGTTAGAAATTAAAAATTAAAGGCTGCGCGGTTCTGAAGTGAACATTGCGCAGCCTTTAATTTTTAATTTCTAATTTTTAATTCTAATTCTCCAGCCTTCCCATCTTGTAGGTTCCTTTTCGTATCACCTTTCCGTTCTTGTCTGTTTCTACAAACGGACCGTGTTTCTTGCCTTGTTTGAAGAAGCCTTCATAACGGTTTCCGTTCTTGTCCTCCTGGATACCGCTACCTTCTTCCATACCGTTCACAAAACCGCCTTTATATTTGGTTCCATCGGTCTGAATCAGGGTACCTTGGCCGTTGAACTTATTGTCTTTCCATTCACCTTCGTAAGAGTCACCTACATTCCATTTGTAAGTACCGTATCCGTCACGTTGGTTATCTTTCCAATTACCTTCGTAAACGGCGCCGCTTGCCCACGTAAATGTGCCGTGGCCTTCCTGCTTTCCATCCTTGAAGCTGCCCACATACTTGTTGCCGCTGGCATGGTAATAAATGCCCTCTCCGGTACGTTCACCTTGAACATAAGAACCTTCGTAACGGTCGCCGGTATGGAAAAAGTAAATACCTTTGCCATGCTGCATGTCGTCCTTCCAGTCACCTACATATTTGTCGCCGTTGGCATATTCAAAAGTTCCTTTACCGTCCCGGACATCATTTTTCCACTCCCCGTCATATTTGGAACCGTCATTCCAGGTCAGTGTTCCTTTGCCGTCTTTCTTGTCATTCTTCCACGAGCCTACATACTTGGAACCGTTCTTCCAGGTATACGTTCCTTGGCCTTCGCGTTTATCATTCACCCAGTCGCCCTCATAAATATCACCATTGTAATAGTACATGGTTCCTTTACCGTGCTGGTAATCCTGAAACCACATGCCGTCATAACGGTTGTTATTCATAAAATAGTAGATACCCCTACCATGCTGCTGGTCTTGAAACCATTGCCCCTCATACTTTTCACCGTCGGGAAACATATATGTACCGTAGCCTTCACGCTTGCCCTTCACATACTCACCCTCGTAGACGTCGCCGTTCTTGAAAACGGTCTTCCCCTTTCCATTGGGCTTGCGGCCTTTTATTTCACCGGTATAGACGGCCCCGTTATCTTTGAACGTATAGGTACCTATCTTTATCTCCGAAGAGAATGTACTTTTCACTTTATCGAAAAAGCCGCTTTTTTTTTCCTGGGCAGTGGCTCCACCTTGGCATAAGAAAGCCAGAATGAGTGCAGTATATAGATATTTCATTAATTGATAATTGATAGTTGATAATTGACAAAGGTAGGATTTATCCGGTAAAATGATGCGATAACTCCCGCTTTTTATGACATTTTTTTGCCGCACACTATTTCTTTTAATTTCTCTTTGCATAAATGCCGCCCTGCAAGTTCACGGATTTCTTGTGGAGTAACCTCCTTGACAGCATCCAGTGCTTCGGCAAAGTAGGTATCCTGCAAGCCCGATACCTGCACAAAAATCCAGGCATCTGCCAACGAGAATGCAGATTCATAACTACGGCACATGTCTCCCAACATATAGTTCTTCACCATGGAAAGCTCTCCATCGGAAGCCAGCTCGTTCTGAAGGCGGTCTATTTCATGATAAACCTCACCGATAAGAGGCTCCACAAATTCGTTGGCGGCTTCGGCACTGACCGCCAACACTCCCTGCCCCGGATAGGGCATGATGGCTGCGGAGATACCGTATGTGTATCCTTTATCTTCCCGGATATTGGACATCAGGCGACTGCCAAAATAACCCCCGAACAGTGTGACCAGTACGCGGGCCTTCAAGTAGTCCGGATGATTACGGTCCAGGGAAAGCATGCCCATACGGACGGCACTTTGCAGGGCGTCCGGACGTTCGATGAAGATACGTTTTCCGGAGGTGGTAACCGGATGGAATTCAGTCTTCTCCGGTTTGCGGAAATCCGTACCGAAAGCCTCGCAGCCAAACAAGGACTCTATCCTGTGGATGCAATCACCGGTTACCTTACCCGAGAGATAGATGCTGCAATTATTGGAATGATAGTAACGGTCATAAAACTCGCGTAGCACCGCAGGAGTGATGCGCCGATAATCCTCTTCCTGCACCAGACGTCCACCGGGATGCTGCCCGCCGTACAGAGCCTTCACCAATCCGCGGTGCGCCAGAAAGTCCACCTTGGAAGAGTTGACAAGAAACTGCTGGATATTGTTGTCTACAATCACTCCCAGCTCTTTCTCAGGAAATACCGGCTCTTTGACGATAGACTCCAATATGTCAAGCGTTTGGGGAAGGTATTTATTCAGAGAATAAAGGGTGACATAGGCATACTCGGATGCACTGGACAATTCCAGCCAGGCTCCGTAATAGTCCAGCTTTTCCGCTATCTGGGCGGCATCGTAGCGTCGGGTTCCCTCGCGAAGCATGCGGTTCGTAAACAACGCCTGCAAGGGCTGTTTCTGTTGCCATCGGCCGCCTGCCATGAGGAGATCGATACGTGTCACTTCATTGTCACCGGCATTGAGCACACTCAATGGCACGCCATTAGGCAACTTGATACGTTCCGGCCTTTGCACCACCAGTTGTTCCGGTTCAAGAATCCGGGGTTGGTCACTTCGGTTCAGCATGGGCTTTCTAGTTTACAGCCCATGGCTTTTAAGAAATTCTTCTGCCCGTTCCAAATCTTGAGGAGTATCTATGCCGATAGTTTCTACATCCGTGATACCTGCTTTGATAGTGTATCCGTTTTCCAACCAACGAAGCTGTTCCAATGATTCGGCAATCTCGAGGGATGACTGCGGAAGGGCGGTTATCTCTTTCAGTACCTCTACGCGATAGGCATAAAGGCCGATATGCTTATAATACGTATGGTTCTCCAGCCAGTCTTCCTTCGCCGCATTGCGCTGGTAGGGAATGATGGAACGGCTAAAATAGAGGGCATTCCTGTTTTTGTTGAGCACAACCTTCGGAGAGTTCACATTTTCCAGTGCCTCAAAACCATTATCTACCGTAAAGGGTTTCACCAGAGTGGCTATCTGGGTGGCCGGATCGTCGAAACATGCTTTGACGGCTTGTAACTGCGAAGGCTGGATGAAAGGCTCATCCCCCTGGATATTCACCACGACATCAAACTGTCCTCCTATTTTTGTACAAGCTTCCTGACAGCGGTCGGTGCCGCTTTTATGTTCGGTGGAAGTCATTACCACCTTTCCTCCGAATGCTTTTACTGCGGCTTCAATACGCTCATCGTCCGTAGCCACGTATGCATCGTCCAAGATTCCTGCCACTTGCTCGTATACTCGCTGTATCACGGTTTTTCCACCTAACACCGCCAATGGTTTGGCTGGAAAACGCGTAGATGCGTAACGGGCAGGTATGATTCCTAAAAATTTCATTTTCAATCTTCGTTTTTTAAAATGAGAGTGTGTCCGAAAGTGTTCATATACTATCGACCCATCTCCTTATATTCTTTATTAATTATAACAGTTGTTTCAATCCTCGCAGGATATAATCACGTTTCAAATCTTTTGGCTTATAGACAGTCCCGTCACAAGACAACAAGTCTATATCCAGCCGTACAATTTCCTGCTCCTTCTCCTCGGGCTTCCTTCCGGCTTCCCGTTCGATGGCTTTCAGGCAGGCGGTGACTTCCTCTACCGGATTATCGGAAGCAAAGCATGCCACCTGATTGGAGAACAGATTCGGACGGTGAAAGAACAAAGGTACCGTCTCCTCCTCTTCCGAGAAACGTATTCCCGAAAAAAGTTCCGTCAAGCGTCTGCGAGCCAGTTCCATGTTCTCCCTCCGCTGCTCGTTGCTCCCAATACTAATCGTATAATCCATTTTTTTAAGGTGAAAGGGGAAAAGGTGAAAATTGAAAGTTTACCTTTCCACTTTCAATTTTCACCTTTCAACTAATTAAACAGTTCGTCGAGTCCCTCTATCGGTTCTTCTATATGGGTGTCTCCTTCCAGATTCACATCATCCTTGCACGGGTCATAGCCTTCGGGCAACTGGAATGTTTCATTTTCATCATATCCCAGAGATTTGTCACCGAGCACTTTCACCATGTATTTGGTCCAGATAGGCAATGCTATGGAAGCACCTTGTCCGTGAAGCATCGTATCGAAGTGGATGTCGCGGTCCTCACCGCCCACCCAGCAACCGGACACAAGCGAAGGCGTGAAGCCCATAAACCAGCCGTCGGCATTGTAGTTCGTCGTTCCGGTCTTGCCGCCCATGTCGGCTTTCACACCCAGACGGCGCACACGGCCTCCGGTACCTTCGTTGACAACGGCACGCAGCATGACCAGCATCTTGTAAGCGCTGGATACGCTGATGACTTCCTGCATTTCGGGAGCAAAGGTTGCCAGCACGTTTCCGTCGTTGTCCTCGATGCGGGTCACGAACAGCGGAGCTACCCGGATACCCTTGTTGGGGAATGCGGTATAGGCACTTACCATCTCGCCGACGGAAATCTCGCACGGGCCCAGACAGAGTGAAACGGAAGGTACTATATCACGGTTGCGGACACCGAAAGTATGTATAAGACGTTTCAGATTATAGGGATTCAGCTTGCTCATGAGATAGGCCGTAATCCAGTTGTCCGAGTTTGCCAGCCCCCACTTCACAGTCACCATGTCACCAATCAGCTTTTTGTTGGCATTACGCGGCGTCCACGGTTTTCCGTTTTCATCAATCAGCGTGTATTCCACGTGGCGCACTTCGTCGCAGGGAGAAAAACCGTTCTCCATAGCCAATGTATAAAGGAAAGGCTTGATGGTAGAACCTACCTGGCGGCGTCCCACCATGGCCATATCGTACTGGAAGTAATGGTAGTTCGGTCCGCCTACGTATGCCTTGACATGTCCGCTGCGCGGGTCCATGGACATGAAACCGGCACGAAGGAAGAACTTGTAGTAACGGATGGAATCCATCGGGGTCATAATGGTGTCTTTCTCCCCTTCCCAACTGAATACGGACATCTCCTCCGGGGTATCGAAGGCTTTCTTTATTTCAGCTTCGGTGGCTCCGGCTTTCTTCATAATGCGGTAGCGGTCGGACAACCTCATGGCACGTCCCAGAATCTCGTCCACCTGCTCCTGGGTCAGACGGAAGGTGTAGGGAGCTTTCTTGGCCCCTTTCTTTTCCTTGAAGAAGTAACCTTGCAGTTCCTTCAGATGCTCTGTCACGGCATCCTCGGCATACTGCTGCATACGCGAGTCGAGCGTGGTATAGATTTTCAGCCCGTCGGTGTAGAGGTTGTATTTGGTACCGTCTTTCTTGGTGTTCTTTTCGCACCATCCAAAGAGCGGATTGTTCTCCCAATCAAGTGAATCCTCGTAGTATTTCTGCATCTGCCAACCGCGGTAGTTGGCCTTGTCGGGCTTCTTGGCGGTGAGCACGCCGCGCAGGTATTCGCGGAAATAAGTGGCCAACCCTTCCTTGTGGTCCACACGGTTGTACTTCAGTTTCAGAGGCAATGCCTGGAGGGAGTCGCGCTCGGCTTCCGTAATATATCCCGCTTTCCGCATCTGGTCGAGCACCACATTGCGCCGTCCGCGGGAACGTTCATTGTAGCGCACCGGATTATAGAGAGACGGATTCTTGCACATGCCCACCAACGTAGCCGCTTCCTCAATCTTCAAATCTTTCGGTTCGCAACCGAAGTAGGTAAAGGCAGCAGTCTTGATGCCTACCGCATTGTTCAGGAAATCGAACTTGTTGAGATACATGGTGAGGATTTCCTCTTTTGTATAGTAACGCTCCAGCTTTACGGCAATCACCCATTCGATGGGCTTCTGGAACAGACGTTCCATCACATTGTCGGCACTGGGAGAATAAAGCTGTTTGGAAAGCTGCTGGGTGATGGTACTGCCACCGCCGGCATTCTTCTGCATCAGGATACCGCGCTTCACTACGGCACGCGTCAGGGCGTAGGCGTCAATGCCCGAATGTTCGGCAAAACGTACATCTTCCGTAGCTATCAAGGCGTTGATGATATTGGGCGACAAATCATTGTATCCCACAAACACGCGGTTTTCCTTACTATAGGAATAAGTACCCAATACTTTTCCGTCCTCGGAAAAGACTTCTGTGGCAAATTTGTAATTCGGATTTTCCAGGTCTTCCACCGGAGGCATATAGCCTATCCAGCCCTTGGCTATGGAAAAGAATATAAAGACACACACCAGCGAAATCAGTGCGATGAAAATCCATAGGATTTTGACGACTTTCCTTATCATGTTTCAGTTGCTAAAATCAAAGTTCAATAATAGGGCAAAGGTACGGAAATATATTGGATGTGCCTATGCTTTTTATATCTTTTTCAGGATAAGATTTCCGGCATTCACAAAAAAAACGCCCGTTTATTTTAATGGAAACTGTCAGTGAAATGCAAAACGATTGCAAAATAATTAGAAAACTTGAAGAAAAAATCGGAAAGGAAAAACACATCGTAATGAGCTATAATACAGATTGAAACAATGAAAACTTGCCCTCGCGCGCGTAAGAGGAGATAAGATAAGAAGAGAAGAGAAAAAAACGACGTTGTCGTTAAAAAGAACGACGGCGACGGCGTAAAGAGATACCACACTTCACTGTCCGGAATGCCACACTTCGACAAGGCAAACGCCGCACTTGACTAAGGCAAATGCCACACTTGAACATTCGCGAAATGCGGCATTTACTTTGTCGAAGTGTGGCATTTCGGATGATGAAGTGTGGCATTCCGGACAACAAGCCACACGGTTAAAAAAACAGCCCATATTTCGCAAAAAACTTCCCCGCATATTTCCGTAGCCCGCATATTTTCCGTAACTTTACACTCTCGAAAAGTATAAATGAATTCAACGATATGGAAAACAGAAGTTTAGTCACCATTGCCGAGCATAGCCGGGAAAAAATCCTCTATATGCTCGAGATGGCGAAAGAGTTTGAAGCCCATCCCAATCGGCATATATTGGACGGGAAAGTAGTTGCCACCTTATTTTTCGAGCCTTCCACCCGTACACGCCTCAGTTTCGAGACTGCCGCCAACCGGCTTGGAGCACGTGTCATCGGGTTCAGCGACCCCAAGGCCACCAGCTCATCCAAGGGCGAGACGCTGAAAGACACCATCAAGATGGTGAGCAACTATGCCGACATCATCGTGATGCGCCACCACCTCGAAGGGGCCGCACGCTATGCCAGTGAAGTCACCACCGTGCCCATTGTGAATGCCGGAGACGGTGCCAACCAGCATCCCTCACAAACCATGCTCGATCTCTACTCCATCTACAAGACACAAGGCACACTGGAGAACCTGAACATTTTTCTGGTCGGCGACTTGAAGTATGGCCGTACCGTCCACTCCCTGCTGATGGCCATGCGCCACTTCAACCCCACTTTCCACTTCATCGCTCCCGACGAGTTGCGGATGCCCGAAGAATACAAAATTTACTGCCGCGAGCACAACATCAAGTACGTGGAACATACGGACTTTACGGAAGAAATCATTGCTGATGCCGACATCCTCTACATGACCCGTGTGCAGCGCGAGCGCTTCACCGACCTTATGGAGTACGAGCGGGTGAAGAATGTCTACATCCTGCGCAACAAGATGCTGGAACATACCCGTCCCAACCTGCGCATCCTGCATCCGCTGCCCCGTGTCAACGAAATAGCCTATGATGTGGACGACAATCCCAAGGCATACTATTTCCAGCAGGCACAAAACGGACTGTATGCCCGTGAAGCTATTCTGTGCGATGTACTGGGCATCACGCTGGATGAGGTGAAAAAGAGTAAAGGAGTAATTCAGTAGAATCGTCTAATAACTAATATTTCAAGATGTTAAGCGAAAAGAAACAGGAATTGCAGGTTGCTGCTCTGGAAAACGGCACTGTAATAGACCATATACCCTCCGAGAGACTGTTTACCGTAGTCTCCCTGCTCGGACTGGAACACATGAGCAACAATATCACCATCGGCTTCAACCTCAAGAGCAAGAAGCTGGGCACGAAAGGCATCATCAAGATTGCCGACAAGTTCTTCTGCGACGAAGAGATAAACCGTATCGCCGTGGTGGCTCCCAATGTAAAACTGAACATTATCCGCGACTACGAAGTGGTGGAGAAACGCGAAGTCCGCCTGCCCGAAGAGCTGCGCGGAATCGTGAAATGCGCCAACCCGAAGTGCATCACGAACAATGAGCCTATGCCTACGTTGTTTCATGTCGTGGATAAGGACAATTGCGTCATCAAATGCCACTACTGCGAAAAGGAGCAGACCAGAGAAGATATTGAGATTATATGAAAGAAGACTGGAAACCCGGAACAATGATTTATCCGCTGCCCGCCGTATTGGTGAGCTGCGGAAGCACTCCGGAGGAATATAACATTCTGACTATCGCATGGACGGGGACGATTTGTACGAACCCGCCCATGTGCTACATCTCCGTACGCCCCGAACGCCACTCCTACGACATCATCAAGCGGAATATGGAATTCGTCATCAATCTCACCACGAAAGACATGGCCCGTGCCACGGACTGGTGTGGCGTACGCTCCGGAAAGGACTACAACAAATTCGAGGAAATGCATCTGACACCGGGGAAAAGCACCGTAGTCAGCGCGCCTCTTATCGAGGAATCACCGCTTTGCATAGAATGCCGGGTAAAGGAGATTATGGCTCTCGGTTCGCACGACATGTTTATAGCGGATGTGGTAAATGTACGTGCCGATACCCGTAATCTGAACCCTGAAACCGGCAAACTGGAACTGGCGGAAACGAATCCCTTGGTCTATGTGCACGGTGGATATTATGAGCTGGGAGAAAAGATAGGCAAATTCGGATGGTCAGTAGAGAAAAAGAAGTAATAATGCGATAAAGGTTTTAAGAGATGGAGTTGCGACGAATCTTGATGGGCTTATATCTGTTGGCCTTCCCCGCCATGATGTGGGGACAGACTCCGGTTGTGCCCGGTACTGCCGACGAAGAGCATTCCGGACACCACAAGGAAACTCCGGTCAATTTCGGTTTCAAAGGCGGTTTCACCTCTTCCTTGTTCCTTGTATCCCAGTTCAGCGTCAACGGAGTGCCCATTGACGAAGTGCAGAACAATTACAAAATAGGATATTTCGGTTCCCTTTTCATGCGGATAAACTTCGACCGCCACTTCCTGCAACCGGAAATATCCTACAACATCAACCGGTGCAACATCACCTTCGAGAAACCTCTGCCCGAAGACGCCGCATCAGGAGCCCGGCCGGAGGAAGCCTCCATTACATCGTCCATCCACAGTATAGACATCCCCGTCATCTACGGATACAACTTCATCAAGGAGGGGCCGTACAGCCTTGCCGTCTTTGGAGGACCCAAAGTGCGCTATATATGGGACAGGAAAAGTGACATCGACTTCGAGAATTTCGACCAGGTGAATATCCGTGAAAGGCTGCGTCCGCTCAATCTCAGTTTCACCGTCGGCGTATCCGTCACCATCTCACGCGTCTTTTTCGACTTCCGTTACGACATGGGGCTGCACAACATCTCCAAGAGCGTGACATACGATATTCCGGCCGACAACAACGCTGCTGACGAAAACACGAAAAACGAAATCCGTTTTCACCGCAGGGACAATGTGCTGAGTTTTTCTTTCGGAGTGTTCTTTTGACAGTAAATTTCTTCCTTTTCTTTCAATTTATTCATTTATTTCCCGTAAATTTGTGCGCTTAATAAGAGAACACAGATTTATCAAACTTATCTAATAAGCAGAATGAAAAGAGATGATTTAATTTTCGAACTTATCGAAAAAGAACACCAACGTCAGCTCAAAGGCATTGAACTGATTGCATCAGAGAACTTTGTAAGTGACCAGGTTATGCAGGCAATGGGCTCCTGCCTCACCAACAAGTATGCTGAAGGATACCCCGGCAAGCGTTACTATGGTGGTTGTGAGGTAGTGGACCAGAGTGAGCAGATTGCCATCGACCGCTTGAAACAGATCTTCGGCGCAGAATGGGCCAACGTACAGCCGCACTCCGGTGCACAAGCCAATGCAGCCGTATTCCTCGCCGTGCTCAATCCGGGCGACAAATTCATGGGACTGAACCTTGCACACGGCGGTCACCTCTCCCATGGTTCACTGGTCAACACTTCCGGTATTATCTATACTCCCTGCGAATACAATCTGAACCAGGAAACCGGACGTGTGGACTATGACCAGATGGAAGAAGTTGCCCTGCGCGAGAAACCCAAAATGATTATCGGCGGCGGTTCTGCTTATTCCCGCGAATGGGACTACAAGCGCATGCGCGAAATCGCGGACAAGATAGGTGCCATCCTAATGATTGACATGGCTCATCCTGCCGGACTGATTGCAGCCGGTGAACTGGATAACCCCGTGAAATATGCCCACATCGTGACCTCCACTACCCACAAGACTCTGCGTGGTCCTCGCGGTGGCGTTATCATGATGGGTAAGGACTTCCCCAACCCCTGGGGCAAGAAAACTCCGAAGGGAGAAATCAAGATGATGTCCCAGTTGCTGGATTCAGCCGTATTCCCCGGTATCCAAGGTGGTCCGCTGGAACATGTCATCGCAGCAAAAGCCGTTGCCTTCGGCGAAATCCTGCAACCGGAATGGAAAGAATATGCCAAGCAGGTGAAGAAAAACGCCGCTGTCCTGGCACAAGCCTTGATAGACCGTGGCTTCACCATCGTTTCCGGCGGTACGGACAACCACTCCATGCTGGTAGACCTGCGCAGCAAATATCCCGATTTGACCGGTAAGGTTGCCGAGAAGGCGTTGGTATCTGCCGACATCACCGTAAACAAGAACATGGTTCCGTTTGACAGCCGCTCGGCTTTCCAGACTTCCGGTATCCGTCTGGGTACTCCTGCCATCACAACCCGTGGTGCCAAGGAAGACCTGATGCTCGAAATTGCCGAGATGATTGAAACCGTTCTGTCCAACGTAGACAACGAACAAGTCATCGCAGAGGTACGTGCACGCGTCAATGCGAAGATGAAAGAATACCCGCTGTTTGCTTATTAATAAGCAAACAGAATTAAAAATTAAGAATTAAAAATTAAGAATTAAAAATTAAGAATTAAAAATTAAAGGCTGCGCAGTTCAAAGCGAACATTGCGCAGCCTTTAATTTTTAATTCTTAATTTTTAATTCTAAACGCGCTCCGCGCGTTTAGCTCAGCCCTTCTATATTTCCGTCCACAATATCAATGTGTTCGGCTTGTGGTTTCTTGGGTAATCCCGGCATACGGAGAATTTCACCGGCGATGGCTACAATCATTTCCGCACCGTTATTGACCACAATATCCTTGATGTGGAACTCAAAGTTGTTGACTGCACCGTATATCTTCGGGTCGGCAGAGAAGGAGTACTGCGTCTTGGCAATACAGACGGGGTAATGGCTGATACCCATCTGCTCTATCAGTTTGATAACTTTGCGGGAGTGGAGACTGTAAGTCACTACGCTTGCCCCGTAGAGGTTGCAGGCTACCTTTTCTATTTTACGTTCCACGCAATCGCTCTCTTCGTAGGTGAAGGTCAGCGGTTCGGATGGTTTGTTCTCGATAGTATCTACTACCAGATTGGCAAGGTCAACGGCTCCCTCTCCTCCTTTGGCAAAGGCGTTGTTCACGGCAAAACCTACCTCAAGCTTTTCTTCGCAATGGCGGCGGATAGCTTCCACCTCCTCGTCCGTATCACTGGCAAAACGGTTGAATGCCACGATGACCTGCTGGCCGAATGAACGCAAATTGCGTACATGCTTGTCCAGATTGCCGAAGCCCTCTTTCAGTCCTTCCATATTGGGTTCCTTGATGCGGTCCAGACTGACACCGCCATGCATCTTCAGTCCTTGTGCGGTAGCAACGATTATCGTCAGCTTGGGCTGTAGGCCGCTCTTGCGGCACTTGATGTTGTAGAACTTCTCCGCACCCAGGTCAGCCCCGAAACCGGCTTCCGTCACTACATAATCGCCAAATGTCATGGCCATTTTTGTGGCAAGAATGGAGTTGCAACCATGGGCAATATTTGCGAACGGTCCTCCATGAACAAAAGCAGCAGAGCCTTCGGTAGTCTGTACCAAGTTGGGGTTGATAGCATCTTTCAACAGTACGGTAATGGCACCGGCTACTCCTAACTCCTTCACTGTGAAAGGAGTACCATCGAAACGGAATCCCAGAATAATATTTTCAATACGGCGACGGAGGTCGTCGAGGTCTGTTGCCAGACAGAGAATAGCCATAATTTCGGAAGCCGGGGTAATATCGAAGCCCGACTCCTCGGTAATGCCGTTGGTGCTCGGTCCCAATCCGGTGACAATGCTCCGCAAGGAACGGTCATTCACATCAAGTACGCGCCGCCAGATGATTTCTTTCAGTCCGAAGCCATCCGCCTGATGCTGGTACAAGTAATTGTCGAGCAAAGCGGAAATCATGTTGTGTGCGGAGGTAATGGCGTGAAAGTCGCCCGTAAAGTGCAGGTTTATCTTCTCCATGGGCAGCACCTGGGCATATCCTCCACCGGCAGCACCGCCTTTCATGCCGAAGCAAGGACCTAACGAGGGTTCGCGTAAAGCCACAATCGCTTTCTTGCCAATCTTGTTCAGCCCCAATGCCAGCCCGATGGACACGGTTGTTTTACCGATACCCGCTTTCGTAGCCGTGATAGCCGTCACCAGTATCAGATTGCTCTTCTTCACTTTCTCTTCATCAATCAGATGCGTAGGAATCTTGGCTATGTAACGGCCATAGTTCTCTACTTCGTCACGCGGGATATCCACACTTTCAGCCACCTGCTTTATCTTCTTCAGCTCTATGCTGCGGGCTATTTCAATGTCCGATTTCATACAGAGTCTTTTCTTTAAATAACAACTTTAATGTTTTGAAAGTTGCAAAAGTACGAAAGATGTGGCAAAGTACAAAAGAATACCGTATTTTCACCTGACCACCTGCATCTTCTATCTATTTGAACCGCGACGTATCCACCGCCTCCCGTTGCTTCTCCTTATATCCACCGAATTTATAAGTAAACGATACGCCGAATTCGCGGAAGCATGAGTAATGATTCGTCACATTCTGCGTCTTGAAACGGATGCGGGGAGAAATCTGTCCCGTCTCAAAAATATCGTTGCAATAGAGGTTGAGAATGGCTTTGTTCTTGGCGAAGCCGTAGCGCAGGGCAATATTCACATTGCCCGACGTAGGCAGGTCGTAGATGCCCTGAATGGCTTTACTATGCACAAATCCGGTCACCGTCAGCTTCAAGTCGGGTTTGGTGGAGAGAGTAAAAGTATTGTTCATCTGGGCAATGCCATAGCATTGCTTTCTGTCGAAAGGAATATCCCAGAAATCACCATCCTTTTCGCGATGCCACAAGCCGATGAGGGTAAGGCGAGAATTCAACCAATCCTTCACCTTAAACGGGATAGAGGCTTGTATTCCTGCTTGTTGCTGATAATCAAAATTGAGTGTCTTGTAGATTTCAACCAGACGTTCGGAGGATTGGTAGAGTGTCTGTACGGAGTAGTCCTTGGTATGGTTGAACCAAGCGCTGAAGATGTATTTGCTTTTCAAAATATAGGTCATTTTCAGCTCATACTCTTGTGCCGGTTTCAGCAACGGATTACCATGCAGCTCAGAGTATCCGCCGCCGATGTAAGAGACGGCATCCTGCACCGCCCAGTAGTCGGGATAGTCCTTGTCGCTGCTCAGAGAGAGCTGAAGGATATGTCCCGGTGCCGGCATATAGTTCAAGTTGACGATGGGATACCAGTCCCACTGGTTCCAGACGGGAGTCTTGTAATGCTCCACAGCCAAAGAAGCGTCCAAAGCAAGTTTGTCGCCGAAACTTTTGCTGAAACCTGCATAGATATTCCAGGTCTGCTCGCGGCGGCGGGACTTCATATTGCTCAAGGCATCCGATGAGGTCAGTTGTCCGCCGGTTTCGGGGTCATAATAATATTGGTAGCTGTTGTCGATGCTGGTAGTATAGATGGCTCCGTAATTCAAGTCCCAACCTTTTCCCAGACTGTGCTCCTGGGCCAGAAAGAATTTCCATCGGTTGATGCGTTGGCAATCTTCGGTGTAGAAGTCAAGTTCCTCGTCCTGCATGCGGCTATGCAGCAACTGGTCGGACGGGGAACGGTAGTAGGTCAGTTCGGCACCGGCTTTGAGGCCAAAAGGGGTACGATAGTCCAGACGGCCGTTGTGCAGCCAGTCGGTGCTATTGCCATGAGTTGTGGACACCTGCGTGCCCGTCACGCCCTTCCAGTTGTGGGAGGTGGAATAGCCACCGTTATAGACGAAACTCAGCTGATGGTTCTTGGCGATATTATAGTCCGCCCCTACCCGGAAGCTATGGGTATGGCTACGGCCACGGCCCACCTCATCTGTTGTCATGGGGTGAACCGAGCCGTCTGCCAGAGTGTGCACAGCCTCTTTGTCGGTAGTAGAGTAGCCCTGGCCATGGCTGTGCGAGTAAAGAAAATCTGCTGAGAATTTATTTTTGCTGAAGAGCAGGCTGGCGCGTTCCTCAAAGCCTTCGTTATGCTTCTGGCGATACTTGGCATAGAGTTCGCCTTGCCAGGAGCCGGGGCCGCCTGCCGATTGTTTCAGGGTGATATTGATAAGTGCGCCACGCACCTGGTAGCGTGCAGGGGCGTTGTACATCACTTCCGCCTTCTCTATGCGGCTGGCAGGGATGCTGCGCAGCAAGGAATAGAGCTGCTCTGTGCTGAGGGTGGTTACTTTGCCGTCCAGGATAACGGTGACTCCCTGACCTGCCAACTGCAGCCCTCCATTCATCTCGATGACGCCGGGAAGCTCTTTCACGGCATCGTAGGCATTATCTACGGGGAGGTTCCGGATAAGGCGGGGCAGGTCGTACACCAGCTTGCCTTGCGCTGCCTTTACGATGGGGCGTTCACCGGTAATCATCACTTCCGGCAAGGTCTGATAAAGGCTGTCCAGACGGGCATCGGTCGTAATAAGGCTGTCGGCGCTGAGGATGCGGTTGTCGTCCGCACCGGAGGTGGTTGCAGTGCCGTTGTTCTCTTGTGCCGAAAGACTGATGCTCAAAGCACAGCATACAATAGGAAGTAAATAGAATCGTTTCATGTTCTTCTTTTTATTTATGTTTATATTCTTCTTCTGCAAATCTTCGTCTGCAAAGTACGGCAGAATCAGCAGAAACTTGTGTTATCAGCGGCTTACCAAGTGTTATCCAGTGTTATCGGGAGTGTTATTTAGTCTTATCGGATGATAGGGTTCACAATATTAATCTTACCTTTGTATGTATAAAAGTAACCGGAAACAAACATGAAACTGCCATTCAAATATATTGCCATACTTGTCATCGTCTCCCTGGCCGGCATCTTCGCCTACCAAGCCTACTGGCTGACGGGGCTCTACCATACCATGCACAGTGAAATGGAAAGGGACATCACCGAAGCCATGCGCATGAGCGACTATAACGAAATGATGATACGCGTGGATAAAATGAAGCAGGGCGACATAAACCACGGTGAAGTCAGCGTATCAGCCGGATACAGCGATGACGGAAAATCATTTGTCCGTAGCAGTACCACCATCTCCCGTGAAGATTCTTTGGACAACACCACCCTGCACGAAACCTTCATGCCCAAAGGAGACAGTGTTTACGTGACCCACCCGAACGATTCAACCCGCGTGGAAGTCAGTGTCAGGGACTCAGACAGCTCTCCCCAATCCGCATTGAGTGCCAAAGGGGGACTGGATGTGATTTTGCGCGACCAAAACAGTATGCTGGAACTCGCCACCTACTTCCAGCGCGGACTGCATTCGGGACTGGACATCATTTCCGACCCCGACGTACTGCTTTATGACAGCCTGCTGACTTCATTCCTGCATGACCGTAACATCAATCTTCCCCATAGGCTGCTACATCTTCACAAAGGCAGCAAATGGGACTCTACCATTCTCTATATAGATACATTGGTAAACATCGGTACCCCCGGCTATGTGCCTACCTCAAAAGCCGTGGAATATAATTATTCTTTCGACATCAATACAAATCAAAGCTACCGTCTCATCATGGAACCGGCCGGCACGTTGGTCTTGCGACAGATGTCGGGCATTCTCACCACATCATTCGTTATTCTGATCGTACTCGCTTTCTCCTTCTGGTTCCTGATACGCACCATCCTGAAACAGAAGACACTGGAAGAGATGAAGAGCGATTTCACCAACAACATCACCCACGAACTGAAAACCCCCATCGCCGTAGCATATGCCGCCAACGACGCTCTGCTCAACTTCAACCAAGCGGAGGAAAAGGCCCAGCGCGACAAATACCTGCGTATCTGCCAGGAACAGCTTCAGCGCCTCAGTGGACTGGTTGAACAGATACTTTCCATGAGTATGGAACGCCGCAGGACTTTCCGCCTGCACCCGGAGGAGTTTGCAATACGTGATATTCTGGAAACGCTCATCGAACAACACAAGCTGAAAGCGGAAAGCTCCGTCCACATATCGGTGGACATCGAACCGGAAGATTTGAGCGTACTTGCCGACCGTACGCATTTCAGCAACATCATCAGCAACCTGATAGACAACGCCATCAAATATTCGCACGGAGAAGCCGAAGTGACCATCCATTGCCGCAAGATGGCCGTCGAAGGGCAGAATGAACAGACCGAAATCTCTGTCAGCGACCACGGTATCGGTATTGCTCCCGAGAAGCAGAAGCACATCTTCGACAAATTCTACCGCGTACCCACGGGTAATCTGCACGATGTGAAAGGCTATGGGCTGGGATTGTTCTATGTGAAGACCATGATAGAGAAGCATGGTGGCAGCGTATCGGTAAAGAGTGAGTTGGGAAAAGGAAGTACCTTTACGATAAGGATATGATAACATTATTTGTTAGGGTACTTTACATTACTTGTTAAGGAGCTTTACATTACTTGTAACAAAAGCGACAATTATGGAAAAGATAACCGTACTTCTGGTTGAGGACGAACAGACCCTCGCCATGATTATCAAGGACACATTGGAAGGGCAGAACTTCATCATCCACACCGCAGCAGACGGTGAAGAGGGATTGCGCAAGTTCTTCGACCTCCGTCCCGACGTGCTGGTGGCAGACGTGATGATGCCCCGCATGGACGGCTTTGAGATGGTGCGCCGCATCCGGCAGACCGACAAACAGACCCCGGTACTGTTCCTTACCGCCCGTTCCGCCATCAACGATGTGGTGGAAGGGTTTGAGCTGGGTGCCAACGACTACCTGAAAAAGCCTTTCGGAATGCAGGAACTCATTATCCGCATAAAGGCCCTGGTAGGCAAAGCTTTCTCCTTTACAGAGGAAAAGCCCAAGGAAACCACCGTTTTTGAAATCGGTGACTACCGTTTCAATTCCGTCACTCAACGACTTGCTTTTGCAGGCAGCACCCCGACTTCACCTAACGCGGATACGGAAGTGGAACTCTCCCACCGCGAGTCCGAGATACTGAAACGCCTTTGCGAGAACCGCAACCAGGTGGTCAACACCCAGAACGTATTGCTCGACCTCTGGGGAGACGACAGCTTCTTCAACTCCCGCAGCCTGCATGTGTTCATCACCAAACTGCGGCATAAACTGGCCGGAGACGAGCGCATCCGTATCGTCAATGTGCGGGGAATAGGATATAAACTAATAGTGAACTAAACTAAAACTAAACTACTATTTATGAGAAAGTTATTATTCATTACTTTTATCTGTTCCTCACTCTGCGCCTATGCACAGAGCGAGATTCCGGAAGACACAATAAAGAACCGGCCTCCCGTAAAGAAAGAGCAGATTCCCTTTTCTCCAAAAGAGAACAAGCGTACGGGCCTTGATGAAAGCCAGCCCCAACAAAGTCTGCAGGGCGAACAGCAGGAAGAGATAAATCTCCATCTCCCTCCCTCCGACTATGTGGAGCCCCTGCCCTGGACGGACATGAAGAAGATACACTTTCAGAAAAACATCTTTGAATGGGACTTCCAGCGTTTCGCCGATTTCCTGCTCTCGCCGGAAGTCGTACTGACGATGTACGGCAGCCATAACACCTATCCTGCAATGGGCTCCATCATGCAGGCTGGCGCAGGAGTTACTTATTACAGTCCCGACGGACATTGGGAATTGAGCGGAGGGGTATATGCCGCCCATTATTCCATCTCCCAACCTTCATCCATTACCGGTGCCCAGTATGCCAAAAGGGATGCCCCCCGAGGTACTCAATGGGACATAGGCTACAATGCCTCCGTATCCTACCGCATCAATCCCTACATGCGCCTGCATGCCTTCGGCCAGTATTCGGGCTACGGGAGAAGCAACTCCTTTCATGGATATATGAACCCGATGTATCCGCAAAGCGGTTATGGCATGGTACTGGAACTGAAAGTGACGGACTGGCTCGACCTCAACGGAGGGATGGAACGAAGATACGACCCCACCAAAATGAAATGGGTAAATTCGCCCATTTTCGCCCCTACCATTCGTATAAAGAAATAGAAATAATACAAAGATATTTCCGGAAATAGAGGGAAACGAGTATCTTTGTTCAGTCTGCCCCTATGCGGCAGACAGCAACTGAAATTGTGAACAAAGAACTATGAAACGAATCTTCTTCTGCATCATCATTTTACTTGCAGGCATGTCATCCGTCAGCGCACAGAGCGAGATGCCTGCCGATACGGTACGTACTGCAGTACGTGGCGAAGCGTCTCCCGAAGGCATGTCTCCGTCTGAAAAGGAGCTTCTGCCGGGCGTGAAGAATTACGACGGCTTCCTGCTGGATATGGGGCTGATGAATCTGTCCACCCCCACTCTTCCCAAATTCACTTTGGAGATACCGGATGCCAGCAAAGACTATAGCCGCATCTTCCAGTTGAACCCGAACGTGACTTATTCACAAGGCCTTTCGAACATATTCTCACTCAGCAACTCCCGGTATTTCAGTTCAAACCCCTTCGGACTGACGGGCTTCTGGGGCTCTACCGACAACCTGCAAATGGGAAGTTTCACTTTGAAGAACGGCATGCGCATCCATACGTACGGCGAATATGACAAGGACGGCTGGAAAGTGCCCAACCCTTCCGCACTGCCTTGGGAAAAGAACAATTTCAAAGGGGCGTTCGAGCTGAAATCAGCCAACGGAGCCTTTGGCATACGCATCGAGGTACAGCAGGGCAGACACGTGCCCTATTGATGCCCATCACTTAACAACAGAATCAATGACAAGAAAGAAAATACTGGTGATAGGCGCCAACGGTTTTACCGGCAGACGCATCCTGGATGATTTGTCCCGCAACTTGTCTTACCAGACAACGGGCTGTTCCCTGCACGACGACATTTGTCCCCATTCGGGCAACTATCGCTTTATCCGCACGGATATATGCAACCGCCAGGCGGTGGAAAAGCTTTTCCAGGAAGTACAGCCGGATGTTGTAATCAATACCTCCGCCCTCTCCGTCCCCGATTATTGCGAAACGCACCATGCAGAAGCGGATGCCGTCAACATTACTGCCGTGGAGCATCTGGCAGAATGCTGTGAGGCGGGAGGCAGCCGTTTTATCCATCTTTCCACCGACTTCGTTTTCGGTGGTGATACGGACCGACCCTATACGGAGGAGGATATTCCCGCTCCCGTTAATTATTACGGCTACACCAAACTGGAAGGTGAGAAACGTATCGCTGCCGTTTGCAGGGATTATGCCATCGTGCGTGTAGTGGTGGTGTACGGTGCCGCCCTGCCCAGACAGCATGGCAATGTGCTCCAACTGGTGGCAAACAGATTAAGGAGCAATGAGGAAGTGTTCGTCGTATCCGACCAATGGCGTACGCCCACCTTCGTGGGAGACGTGTCGCAAGGAGTGGAGAAGCTGATAAGTCATCCGCAAAACGGTATCTATCATCTCTGTGGCAGCGAGTGCCTGACCATTGCAGACATCGCTTATCGGGTAGCGGACGTATTGGGGCTGAATCGCTCGCTCATCCGTCCCGTCACTACGAAGGAGATGAATGAAAAGACGCCACGTCCCCGTTTCAGCGGGCTGAGTATAGAAAAGGCAAGCCGGGAACTGGGGTATCAGCCGCGCACGCTGGAAGAAGGAATAAAGCAGATGTTCGGATGGTAAATAATGCAGGTGCGGATGGCAGCAGATTCGACTACAGCAACTCCGGCTCTGCCAGTCCTTTCTGTTTGCGATACACACGTACCATCTCCAGAATCACATCTCCATATTTCTCCACCCCTTTTTTTCCGAAATACGGAATGCGTACAAGCATGGCCTTATCCGAAGGAAGCAGATTGCTGATGCCTAGAATTGCCTTCTGCTGAATGACGGTGTATACGGGCAGCCCTAATGCGGAAGCTTCTGCATTGCGCCATGCTACCAAGCGGTTGTAAAGTTCCGGATGCAGCACATCCGTGGGTACTTCAACAGCCGCAGCATCGCGTTTCCGCTCACGCGGACGTTTCTCTTTATCAGCCTGCTTACTGCTTCCCTGCCCTTCTTTGGCAGAAGCACTTCTCCCTTTGCCTTTACCCTTCTGCGAAGCCGAATCATCAATGGAAAGCAGTGCTTTCTGCTTCAAGTATCCTGCCATATGGAAACCATTCTCCAGCACATAATCCAGCAAATCAGTCTTCATGTCAAACACTTCCTCCAGTTCCTCCATGGCATCCCGGAGCTTCTTCTTCAACTCTTTATTATCAGAAGTTACCGTACTCGCCATCACCGCATCCAGCGGTTGCAACTGCTCTTGAAAATAAGTGGCGGCAGAGTGTATGCGCCCCTGCAAAGTCGGGTCGGCTGCATAGTCCTGCGCAGTATCAATCAGGCGGGTATACTGGATACTGAACTTCTGGGCTACTTTCGTCACTTTGTCGTGAAAACGTTCCATTTCCTCCTTACAGACTGCGAGTTGCTTGGGAAAGAGCTTGTACAAGTGTTCGTCTATCAGCCGCACATACCGCCGCAAAGCCTGCTCCATGGGCTGGAAATCGAACAAGCCCGACAGCAGTTCCAGGAAATAGGTCTGCTGCAAGGAACGGAAGCGTTTCTCGTCCGGCTCGTTTCTCCGTGCCTCCATCGTGAAGGTATCTACTGCATGGTCACTGATAACGGCCTTTGCAGAAAGCGGGGCACTGAGCACCACTCCCTCCAATGTCTTGCAGCGGCTCAGAGCCACATAGGTCTGCCCATGCGCAAAGGAGGCACTGGCATCAATCACGGCACGTTCAAACGTCAGTCCCTGGCTTTTGTGAATGGTAATCGCCCACGCCAGCTTCAGCGGATATTGCCGGAATGTTCCTTCAATATCTTCTGTAATCTCCTTGGTTTCCTCATCAAGCACGTATTTGGCATTCGTCCACTCTTCCTCTTGAAGTAAGAAGGTAGCGTCGCTTCCCTTACTGCGCACTTCAATTCCATCTGCCGACACGGCTGTCACCTCTCCAATCATGCCATTGTAGTAACGGTGCTCACCGGAGATGTCGTTCTTCACAAACATTACCTGGGCACCGCGTTTCAGTTCCAGTACTTCATCCGTGGGATAGGAATATTCGGGAAACTTTCCGTCAATCTTGGCACGAAAGGCATACGAGCGTCCCGGAAGTTGTTCCAGCTCATGGTCATTAATCCGTTGGGCCTGATAATTGTGGGTCACCAGGCGGATGTATCCTTCTTCTTTATCTGGTACGAAATTGGGAATATACCGGCGGTTCAAGGCTTCCAGCACTTGCCCGTCACAACGGTTTTCGCGAATGCGGTTCAGTAATTCAAGAAAAGTCCCATCGTTCTGCCGATAGACTTTCTTTAGTTCTATGGTGCAATATTCCGTCTGCTTCAAGGCCTGGCTGGAGAAGAAATAAGGCGTGTCATAGTATTTGCACAGCATCTGCCACTCATCGTCTTTCACTACGGGAGACAGCTGCTGTAAGTCGCCAATCATCAGCAGTTGCACGCCGCCAAAGGGTTTGTTCCGGTCGCGGAACCGCCTCAAGACGGCATCCACCGAATCGAGCAAGTCGGCACGGACCATACTGATTTCATCGATGACCAATAAATCTATGCTGCGTATAATGTTGATTTTCTCTTTCCCGTAACGAAAACGGTAGGTTGCCTTGCCATCTGCGCTGAATGAGCTTTCGGGCACATAAGGAGCGAAAGGTACTTGGAAAAAGGAGTGGATGGTGACACCGCCTGCATTGATAGCGGCAATTCCCGTCGGTGCAAGTACAATCATCCGTTTCGGACTCTCCGCCCTCAGTTTTCGCAGGAAAGTTGTCTTACCGGTACCTGCCTTGCCGGTCAAAAAAAGATGAGTGCCTGTGTTTTCAATGAATTGCCATGCAAGCGCTATTTCGGGATTATTCTCCATTGATATGTTTATTATTCAACCAATCCGCTCTCTCTCAGAATGATACGGATTTCATCAGTAGCCATATATGATAATAGGACAAAGATAGCGGTTATTTCGTTATCCTTGTCCTATTATTCCATTTATTTGTACCCATCCTGAGAAAGCCCTTTACGGGGCAATCCGGACTATTTCAAGCTACCGCCGATAATATCGAGCAGCTCATTCGTAATGGCCTGCTGACGGCTCTTGTTATACTGTTTCGTCAAATCTTGAATCAACTCGTTGGCATTATCTGTCGCCGTCTGCATGGCTAGCATACGGGCAGCATGTTCCGAAGTATTGGAATCGAGAAGCACGGTAAATATCTTCTGACTCAACACTTTTGGCAGAAGTTCCGCTATCAGTTCGCCGACGGAAGGTTCCACAATGTAATCATTATTAAAACTGCGGGCATCCTCCGGTACATCTTCTGCCGCCTCCTGCGCTACTTGCGTCAGGTCAATGGGCAGATAATTCTCGCGGAGCAGCACCTGCGAACCCATCGATTTGAAGTGATGGTAAATCAGCTCCACATGGTCAATCTGCTTTTCCACAAACTCATGCATCAACTTCTCTGCCAGCTCATACGCTTCAACGTACGAAGGCTTGTCTGCCATCACCTGGTAGCTGCCTTGCGGCACATATCCCATTTTCTTGACGGCTTCCTCCACCTTTCTCCCAACGGGATATATCAGAATATTCTCCTTGCCCAGCGACTGGTAATCTTCCAAAGTCCGTTCCAGCATCTTCGCCACATTCGAGTTGAATGCACCGCACAAGGAACTATTGGACGAAAACGCCACGACCGCTACCCTTGTCACGGGTCTTTTCTCGGTATAGGGCGACTCGAAAGAAGCATCCGTACGCAGAAAGTTCGTCAGAATCTCATTCAGCTTCCGTTGATAAGGCAGCATATTCCCAATCCGCCCCTGCGCCTTATGCAGTTTGGCAGATGCCACCATCTTCATAGCCGATGTTATCTGGCGTGTACTCTTGACGGAGCTTATTCTATTTTTTACCTCTTTCAGTGAAGACATATATCTATTTACGATTTAATTATTTACGATTTACGATTGAGGTAACTTCTGCCTGCGTCCGATTTACAACTTACCATATAGAGTAACTCCAATCGTAAATCGTAAATCGTCCAATCGTAAATCACATGAATTGCCTTGCAACCGCCTCTGCCGTCTCCTCAATCTTCTTGCAGACATCGTCATTGATGGCACCCGTCTTTAAAACGTCGAGTACCTCCATGCGATAGTTCATCTCAAGAGACTCAAGGAAGTTGCGTTCAAACTCGCTGACCTTGTCCAAAGGAACATTCCTCAACAAGCCGTGCGTGCCGCAATAAAGAATGGCAATCTGCTTTTCTACCGGCATCGGGCTGTATTGGGGCTGTACCAGCAGGCGTGTATTCTTCTGTCCCTTGTCGATGGTCAATGCCGTCACGGGGTCCATATCGCCACTGAACTTGGTAAACGCTTCCAGCTCCCGGTACTGTGCCTGGTCAATCTTTAATGTACCTGCCACCTTCTTCATAGCCTTGACTTGGGCATTACCACCCACACGGCTCACAGAGATACCCACGTCAATGGCCGGACGGTTACCCTGGTTGAAGAGGTTCGTATCAAGGAATATCTGCCCGTCAGTGATTGAAATCACATTCGTTGGGATATAGGCGGACACGTCTCCTGCCTGAGTTTCGATAATGGGCAATGCAGTCAGCGAACCGCCACCTTTCACCTTGCCTTTCAGACTGTCCGGCAGGTCGTTCATCTCGCGTGCCACTTCCTCCTGGCTGATAATCTTCGCCGCACGTTCCAACAAACGGGAGTGCAGATAGAAGATATCACCCGGATAGGCCTCACGTCCTGACGGACGGCGCAGAATCAGAGACACTTCACGATAGGCCACCGCCTGCTTGGACAAGTCGTCATAGACCACCAGCGCATGACGGCCGGTATCACGGAAATACTCTCCGATGGCAGCCCCTGCAAAGGGAGCGTAATACTGCAATGCAGCCGGGTCTCCCGCCGTAGCAGCCACCACAATGGTATAGTCCATCGCACCGTACTGGTGCAGGGTATTCACAATAGAAGCTACGGTAGAACCTTTCTGGCCAATGGCTACATAAATGCAATATACCGGATCGCCAGCATCAAAATTGGCACGCTGGTTGATGATGGTATCGATGGCAATGGCCGTCTTACCGGTCTGTCGGTCACCGATAATCAGCTCACGCTGTCCACGGCCGATAGGTATCATGGCATCCACAGCCTTCAGACCGGTCTGTAGCGGCTGATTCACCGGCTGACGGAAGATAACTCCCGGCGCCTTGCGTTCCAGCGGCATTTCATAAAGTTCTCCGCCTATCAGTCCTTTGCCATCGAGCGGCGCACCCAGAGGGTCTATTACACGGCCCAGCATACCCTCTCCCACCATGATGGAAGCAATACGCTTGGTACGCTTTACAATGAAGCCTTCCTTGATTTTATCCGTAGGGCCAAGCAACACAGCACCCACATTATCCTCTTCGAGGTTCATCACAATGGCCTTGATGCCGTTGTCGAACTCCAACAACTCGTTGGCTTCGGCATTGCGCAACCCATAGATACGGGCTACACCGTCACTGACTTGCAGTACCGTGCCAATCTCGTCCAACTGTACGCGGGTGTCAATCCCTTCCAGTTGCTTGCGGAGAATATCGGAGACTTCGCTTACTTTTATATTTTCAGACAACATCTTAGTATTTACTATTTTACAATTTACTATTTACTATTTGAAAGAACCCGAATCATATACTGTTTGACCTCTACAACTTACGCATCACAAGACTATTAAATAAGTAAATTGTAAATTGTCAAATCGTAAATCACACGATTCTTCTATTCTTATCAATGAACTGCTGTTTCACTTTCTTAAGCTGCGTAGCAATACTGGCATCCAGACGGAAGTCGTTGATGTCGAAGATAAAACCACCTTCAATGGAGGGATCCACTTCAGTCTGCAGCTCCATGCTGGCATGCAGCAGGGAGGAAGCACTGTCATGGATGCGCTCCCGCACTTCCTGGCTGACGGGAACGGCTGTTATCAGCTTTCCTACACCGATATGCTTGTCTTTCCGGTACAAATCCAGAAAACTCAGGCAGATGTACTGGAGAAAGTTTTCCCGCCGGTTCTTCAACACCAGAGTCATGAAACGCGCAAACTCACGGCCCGCAGGAGCATCCCCCACAGCAGCGGTACAGATAAGTGTTAACTTCTCACGTATCGTCAGGATGGGGTTTTCCAATGCCATGCGCAAATCGGGATGTTTCCTGAAGCTACGGTCGAGCATACAAAACTCCTTGTACAGAGTATCTTCTGCCCCCATGCTCTTGGCATATTCCATCAATGCTTTCGCATAACGCATCGAAACGATTCCTATATCCATTTCTTTGAGAATTAATTGTTTCTACTTGCTGCCAGCACTTCATCCAGCATCCGGTCTATCATCTCCATCTGCTCATGTTTCTCGTCCAGATTCTTGCGGATGATTTTCTCGGCTATATCTACGGACAAGACTGCCACCTGCCGGCGAATATCACGGATGGCCTCTTCCTTCTCTTGCTGTATCTGCTTTTTAACTTCGTCCAGCTCCTTCTGCGCGGCGGCTTCCGCCTGCTTGCGTGCTTCGACGATAATCTTGTCACGCTCATGCATCGCCTCCCGCAGAATACGTCCTTGTTCTTTGTTGGCAGCAGCAATCAACGCTTCACTCTCCTCTTTCAGTTTGGAGAGCTGGGCATTTGCTTCGCGTGCCACTTCCAAAGACTGGTCGATGTAGGTCTTGCGACCTTCCACCATCTTGGTGATAACGGGAAAACCGTACTTGGCAAGCACCACAAACACCACACCGAATGAAAGGAGCATCCAGAACAGCAGACCACTATCGGGTAATAACAATGACATAATTTTATTTACTATTTGACAATTTACGATTTACAATTTGGCTGCGCGGTGATGCTGCACGGACAAATTGTAAATGGTAAATGGTAGATTGTACATTATAAAAAGAATACCAATAAACACACAACTACTGCCAACAAAGCAACACCTTCAATCAAGGCAGCGGCAATAATCATGTTCATACGGATATCTCCGGATGCTTCCGGCTGGCGGGCAATGGCCTCCATAGCAGAACCGCCGATTTTACCAATACCTACACCAGCACCAATAACAGCCAAACCAGCACCAATGGCTGCACCCAGTTTACTAACTCCCACACCTGCCGCAGCAGCTTGCAATAATACAGATAGTAACATAACTTTCAGTTTTTAAATGGTTATTTTTATTAATATTTATATTCCCAATAATCGTATCACTTCACCGCCTTCTCCTTATGCTCTTCCTGCGCCAGACCGATGAACACGGCTGACAGCATGGTGAACACATATGCCTGGATAAAGGCAACCAACAACTCAAGTGCATTCATAAAGATATTGAACAACACCGATGCCACGGTCAGCGTTCCGTTCAAAGCAGGTCCCATACTGGCCGAGATGAATATTAGGCAGGTAAGCACCAGCATTGCCATGTGCCCTGCCAGCATATTGGCAAAAAGACGTATCATCAAAGCAAACGGTTTGGTGAAAATACCGAAGAACTCGATAAACGGCATCATGGGGATCGGTACCTTCAGCCACCAGGGCACATCCGGCCAAAAGATATCTTTCCAATAAGTCTTGGTTCCAAAGATATTCACGGCCAAGAAAGTACAGATGGCCAATACCATCGTAATGGCTATATTTCCCGTCACGTTGGCCCCTCCGGGAAAGAAAGGAATCAGCCCCATAATGTTGTTGATGAAAATAAAGAAGAAGGCCGTCAGCAAGTAAGGTGCGAATTTACGGTACTTCGGACCGACACAGCTCTTTATAATATCATCGTTCACCATCATGATAAACATCTCCATAAACCCGATGAAACCACCGGGAGCGGCACTTCCCTGCGGGTGCTTGCGATACCAGTGCGCCACACTCAAAATGATGAGAAGCAGCAATGCGCTGTTGATGAGCAAAGCCAGTGTCACCTTCGTGATGGAGATGTCCAACGGGCGTATTTCGTTTCCGGTGGCATCATACTCCACCAGCTTGCCTTCGTACTTGCTTCCTGCGGGAGCGATGGAAAAGCCTTCATAACTTCCACCGTTCTCCTCCAGACGTGAGGATAAAAAGGTATGCCATCCGGTGGTAGAGCTATGCACTATTACCGGCAAGGGAATCGTAACGTGAGTTTCACCCCACGTCGTGATGTGCCATTCGTAAGAATCGCCGATATGCCCGAAGACAATCTCCTTCACGTCCACCGTATTCTCGGCCCGCACCGTGGCGGGTAGCAACATGCCCAGTGCCAGCAGAATTACAGTCAGTATGTTACGCAATCTTTTCATTGTTACTTTTCTTTTTCAGTTTCCGATTCGCCTCAAAAGTGAAGAAGAACCAGGAATCATAAATCAAATATATCAGATAGTTGGCTATAAACGTCAACAAAAACGCCCTGGCTTCCTCACGTACTGCAACGCAATAAACCAGCATCACAATCATGGAGACCAGCATTCTCATCACACGCATCAGCAGATAAATCTGCAACATTCGTCCTGGCATCCGGTGACGGCAGCTTTCGGTCATATTAATCATGAATACTCCGAAAACAAAGAAGAAAAGCGGAATCAGCGGATAACCGCCGAAATAGTGATGCGGATTTATCGAAAAATACGCCCAACCGCCTACAATTCCTATCAATACCGTCAAGAGCGCTGTATGCAATAAGTAGTTTCTCTTAGTAATAGTCACGCCAACAACCTCTATTTTTTAATTTTTAATTTTTTAATAGCCTATTGCTGTTCTATACAGACGGCAACCCTTCCGTTACTCATCTCCACGAATCCGCTTTGAATATCCAACTCATGTTCCTCACCGTCCGTTGCGTAAATCAATTTCCCCGTTCCCAACGATGATACAATCGGTGCATGCTGCGGCAGGATAGAAAAAGAGCCCATAGTGCCCGGCAATGTAACACTTTCCACTTCCCCGTTGAAGAGTTCCTTCTCCGGTGAAACAATATTCAAATGCAACTTTTTCATCATCAAAGCTCCCAGACTTTTAATTTTTAATCGTTTTTCCCCCTGCCTGCTCCAGTAGTTTCTTACCCTTCTCAATGGCTTCTTCAATGGTTCCCACATTCAAGAAAGCAGGTTCGGGCAGGTAGTCCACCTCCCCGTCAAGAATCATCTTGAAGCCTTTGATAGTGTCCTCAATGGAAACCATTGTACCTGGGACACCCGTAAACTGCTCGGCAACGGCAAACGGCTGTGAAAGGAAACGCTGCACACGACGTGCACGGTTCACCAACGTACGGTCGGCATCAGAGAGTTCCTCCATACCAAGGATGGAGATAATGTCTTGCAATTCCTTGTTGCGCTGCAATATTTGTTTTACACGTTGTGCCACTTCGTAGTGTTCTACCCCCACAATGTGTGGGTCGAGAATGCGTGAAGTAGATTCCAACGGGTCCACAGCAGGATAAATACCAAGTTCAGTAATCTTACGACTCAACACCGTGGTGGCATCGAGGTGGGTAAACGTTGTGGCAGGTGCCGGGTCCGTCAAGTCATCGGCAGGCACATATACAGCCTGCACGGAAGTGATGGAGCCGTTTCTTGTAGAGGTAATACGCTCCTGCATGGCACCCATTTCCGTTGCCAGTGTCGGCTGATAGCCTACGGCAGAAGGCATACGGCCCAGCAAGGCCGAAACCTCGGAACCGGCTTGGGTGAAACGGAAGATATTATCAATGAAGAACAGAATGTCACGCGGACCGTCCGTCTCCGCTCCCATGTCACGGAAGGACTCGGCCACCGTCAACCCAGACAATGCCACGGACTGACGCGCACCGGGAGGTTCGTTCATCTGACCGAATATCAAAGACACTTGTGATTTGGCCACTTCGTCATAATCTACTTTGGACAAATCCCAATGGCCTTCCTCCATACCTTTCTTGAATTCTTCTCCGTAACGGATAACGCCGGATTCAATCATTTCTCTCAGCAGGTCGTTGCCTTCACGTGTACGTTCTCCTACACCGGCAAACACAGAGAAGCCGTGCTGCTTCTTCGCAATATTATTAATGAGCTCTTGGATAAGCACCGTCTTGCCTACACCGGCGCCACCAAACAGACCGATTTTACCGCCCTTGCTATATGGTTCCAGCAAGTCGATAACCTTGATGCCTGTATAAAGCACCTCTTGTACGGTAGTCAAATCTTCAAACTTAGGGGGGTCGCGATGGATGGGATAAGCACCGGTACGGTCCAACTCCTTCATGCCGTCGATAGAGTCGCCCACTACGTTCATCAGGCGGCCTTTGATTTGTGTACCTATCGGCATGGTGATGGGGCCTCCCAGCGGATGCACTGTCATTCCTCTCTGCAGGCCGTCCGTACTGTCCATAGCAACAGTACGCACCGTGTTTTCACCAATGTGCTGCTGTACCTCTACAATCAGTCTTTTGCCGTTCGACCTTTTTATTTCCAGTGCGTCGTGAATACTCGGCAACATCATTTCTGCCTCCGTTCCTTCGAAATAGACGTCTACTACAGGCCCGATTACCTGTGAGATATGTCCGACAATCTGTGACATAAGCAATCTTTTTATTCTATATTTCCTTAATTATTTTTCCCAATACTAAGTTGTAAGTCGCGTGTATCCTCATTAACAAGTCAGCCAAGTCGCGTCTTTCATCAGCTATGTACTCGTACCTATTAACGTTTGTCAGCTATGGTTTGTTCATCCCAATAGTTACATAAACAACAACGCAAATGTATAAACAATTTGCATGTAGTTGTTACCGTGTATAGCATTTTTTGAACAAAAAAGACTATTTTGAACGATTAATACTACAATTGGAACAAATTGTTACAGACATGATAACGTCAGTTAACAATTAGTAAGAAAAAGGAATTGCCTACCCATCTTATGAAAAAACACTGAATTGACAACAGAGATTCTGTATATAATATACAAAAAATAAGCCTTGTCTCTCGACAAGGCTTATTCACAACACAAACACAAAATAAAACACGACAAAACTACTATGCAATCTTACCTGTCTATGCCGGGGAGGCATACGTACTAGTTACGGATATTCACATATACATAAACAGCTTCAGGCTGATTTGCACATTATAAACAAATGCGGGGAGGCATTTGTTTATTGCCTATTTGTTAAAAAACACAAATTCAAAGTTTGTCATTGAATACCTCTTTCACGAAGCTTCAACTGCCATTTCCATGCAGAAAGTAAAGTATCTTCAATACTTGTTTCTGCCTTCCAACCCAGTTCATTGTTTGCCAATTCCGGGTTTGCCCATACCTTCTCAATATCACCGGCACGCCGACCTACTATCTGATAGTTCAGTTTTACACCGGTAGCCTTTTCGAAAGCATTAATCAGTTCCAATACGGAAAGTCCACGACCTGTACCGATATTGAATACTTCCACTTTTTCCTTCTGCTTGTTCTCCAAGATACGGTGGATAGCCACTACGTGTGCTTTGGCCAAATCGACTACATTGATGAAGTCGCGGATACAAGAACCGTCGGGAGTATCATAATCGTCACCAAACACGCTCAGTTTCTCACGGATGCCGATAGCGGTCTGGGTAAGATAAGGAATCAAGTTCTGCGGTACACCGTTAGGCAACTCTCCCAACAATGCTGTGGGGTGTGCACCTATCGGGTTGAAGTAACGCAACAAGATGGCGTTTATCGGAGCACCGGAAGCAACCGTATCACGTACAATCTCTTCATTGATTTGCTTCGTGTTTCCATACGGAGACTCAGCTTTCTTAATAGGTGCCTTTTCCGTTACCGGAAGTTCGTCCGGCTGGCCGTAAACTGTGCAGGAAGAAGAGAATACGATACCTTCCACTCCATGCTTCGGCATCAATTCCAGCAGGTTTATCAGTGAAACCAGGTTATTACGATAGTAAAGCAATGGTTTCTGGACAGATTCACCCACAGCCTTGCTGGCCGCAAAGTGAATGATGGCTTTAATGCCTTTATATTTGGTAAACACAGCGTCAAGACCGGCATAATCCAAGCAATCCAATTCCTCGAATGCAGGGCGGATGCCCGATACCTTCTCTATGTTATCTACAACATCTGCGCTGGAGTTTGACAAATTATCAATAATAACAACTTCATAACCTGCGTTTTGAAGTTCCACCACCGTGTGAGAACCAATATAACCGGTTCCACCCGTAACTAAGATTTTCCCTTTCATATTAAATATAGATAATTTAGCTTTTAGGTTATCAATACGCCACAAATGTAAGGAAATAAATTAATAAAAACAGAAAAAGGGGGATAAATTTTAGTTTATCCCCCTTCCACTTTATTTCCGTTTTTTCTTCTTTAAATCTTCACAACCCCCGAAAAGCCCATGAATGCCATTGCCAGCAGTCCGGCAGTAATCAAAGCTATCGGAGTACCCTGCATACCTTTCGGTACACTAACCAGGCTCATTTGCTCGCGCAGGCCTGCAAACAGTGTCAGTGCCAAGCCGAAACCAAGTGCCGTGGAGAATGCATAAACCACTCCCGTCAGCAAATCATAATCTTTTTGGATAACAAGGATAGCCACACCGAGAATACAGCAGTTGGTAGTAATCAACGGCAGGAACACGCCCAAGGCCTGATACAGAGAAGGAGAAACTTTCTTCAGGATAATCTCTACCATCTGCACCAATGCGGCAATCACCAGGATAAAGGTAATAGTCTGCAAATAGCCCAAATCAAAAGCGTCGAGCACATACTTCTGAATAAGGAATGTCACGATAGTGGCGATGGTGAGCACGAATGCCACCGCTGCCGACATGCCCAATGCAGTCTCCACTTTCTTGGAAACTCCCAAGAACGGGCAAATTCCCAAGAATTGCGACAATACGATGTTGTTTACAAAGATTGCCGAGATAAATATCAATATATATTCCATAATCATTAAATTAAGAATTAAAAACTAAAAATTAAAAGCCCGGCAGCTTACCGCCGATACGTTCTCAATTTTTTCATTTTTAATTTTTCATTATTAATTCTTCTTCATACTGTTGATTAAAGCAATGAGATAGCCCAATGCAATGAATGCACCCGGAGCAAGGACAAATACCAACATGCCGTATTCTTCGGGAAGGATACTCAAGTTGAATATCTTGCCGGTTCCCAGGAACTCACGCACGGCACCCAGTAATGTCAGTGCAATGGTAAAGCCCAAGCCCATGCCCAGACCGTCGAACAAGGAAGCCACCGGATTGTTTTTGGCAGCAAATGCCTCGGCACGTCCCAATACGATACAGTTTACAACAATCAGCGGAATGAACAGGCCCAGTGTGGCGTACAATGCAGGAACGTAAGCTTGCATTATCATCTGCAACAGTGTCACAAATGATGCTATGACTACAATGAATGAAGGGATACGCACCATATCGGGAATCAGATTCTTGATGGCAGAAATCACCACATTGGAACATATCAGCACGAACATTGTAGCCAGTCCCATACCCATACCGTTAATGGCAGAGGAAGTGGTACCCAGTGTAGGACACATACCCAGCAGGAGTACAAACGTAGGATTCTCTTTGATAATCCCGTTCATCATAACTTTAAAATTATTCATATCTTCTACTCCTTTCTTATTTAGCGCTGAGTGTATCCACAGCTTCGGGAGCTGCGGAATCAGCAGGTTGTTCAACATTCTTTTGAGTAGCGCCGGTAGTGCCGTCGGCAGTTTCCTGACCGGCATAGGCAGCATAAGCCGCATTCACTGCATTCAAAAAAGCACGTGAGGTGATGGTAGACGCTGTAATGGCATCTACTTTACCACCGTCCTTGCTCACTGTCAATGCAGCTTCACCCGGATTCATGCCGGTGATGTCACCTTTATTGCCTTTCTTGAACCAGTCGGCAGCCTTGGAACCCAACCCCGGAGTTTCCACATGCGACAACAAGGAGTAGTCGATGATTTTGCCTTCAGCATCGAAACCGACCAACACTTTCAGCTCACCGCCAAAACCCATGGCAACAGCTTCCACAGCAGCTCCGATATATTCTCCACCTTTGGTGGCAGGATATACAGAATACTGTACTCCGTTTACTTCCTGCATCTTCTTCTCGGCAATGGGGTCATTGTCGAAGCCCGGAACCACCGCACTTACGGCATCGCTCAAGGTCTTTGCATTGGCCTGCGCAATGGGCTCCTTCGTCAATTCGTTTACATAAGCCAGCAACGCTACGGAGATTGCGGTAACGCCCGTAAGTACCAGCAACATATTCTTCAAGGATGATTCTAACTTTTTCATTTCTTCTTCGCTACCTCCCCAAAGCGTTTAGGTTTAACATAGGTGTTGATGAGCGGAGTGAACGCATTCATAATCAGAATGGCAAACGACATACCCTCCGGATATGCACCGAACAGACGGATGATGACAGTCAGTAGGCCGATGCAAACACCATAAATCAGCATACCTTTGTGGCTCATCGGAGAAGTCACGTAGTCCGTAGCCATAAAGACAGCACCCAGCATCAGACCACCGGACAACAACTGTACGACCGGGGATACATAAAGTTCCGGATTGACCAGATACATGATACCGGAGAACACGAATACCGTCACCAGAATAGATACCGGAATGTGCCAGGTGATGATTTTCTTCCACAACATGTAGAACAAACCAAGCAGCAGCGCCAAGGCACTCACCTCACCGAGACATCCTCCATTATTACCTATCAGAAGGTCGAAAGCTCCCGGAAGGTCGCTCAGGGACATGCCCGGAGCACCATTGATGACACCTTTCATAATAGCCAGCGGCGTAGCAGCCGTCGTGGCATCCGTATAGGCTGTCAACTGGCCTACAGCCGGCCATGTCGTCATCTGCACGGGGAATGAAAGCAACAGGAATACACGTCCTGCCAGTGCAGGGTTAAAGGGATTGCAACCCAAACCTCCGAAGGACATCTTGCCTACCCCGATGGCAAACAAGGCACCAAGGATGATAATCCAGATGGGCAGGTTGGAAGGCAGGTTAAAGGCCAGCAACACACCGGTAATGATGGCAGAGCCGTCGGTGATGGTTGTGGTCTCTTTTTTCATGAGGAATTTGCCGATGGCCCATTCAAAGAACAAGCAGGCTGCTACGGAAGTGGCCGTAACAATCAGCGCACCCAGTCCGAAAAAGTAAAGCGAAACGAGGAATGCCGGAATCAATGCGATAAGCACACCGTACATATTCTTCTTCACGCTGTCACCGCCGTGAACGTGGGGCGAAAGGGATACGATTAATTTATTCATACTTCGTTATTTTTTAGCTTGACGTGCACGGATCATCGCTCCTACCTTACCCTTACCCAAGCGGATATAATCCAGCATCGGACGGTTGGAAGGACAAGTGAACTGGCATGAACCGCATTCTATACACGACATAATGTCTTCTTTCTCTACTCTTTCAAAATCTCCGTGGGCCGAAACGGTAGCCAGCAGATACGGCTCCAACCCCATCGGGCAGGCTCCCACGCACTTAGCACAACGGATACAAGGCTGTACTTCGCCGCGCTTGGCTTCCTTCTCGTTCATAATCAGAATACCGGAGCTTCCTTTGGCTGTCGGTACATCCGTATTTACCAGAGCTTTACCCATCATCGGGCCACCGCCGATAATCTTACCCGTATCTTCGGGCAGACCGCCGCAAGCTTCAATCAGCTGCTTCATCGGCGTACCGATACGTGCCAGGAAATTGGACGGCTTTGCCAACGACTTACCAGTCACGGTAATGACACGCTCAAACAGAGGTTTGTTCTTCTGTACGGCCTGGTAAACGGCAAATGCGGTACCCACATTCTGCACCACAGCTCCCGTGGAGATAGGCAACGCACCGGCTGCAACCTGGCGACTGATGACAGCATCAATCAACTGCTTTTCACCACCCTGCGGATATTGTACCTTCAAGGGTACCACCTCGATACCTGCATAGCTGGAAGCAACCTTCGTCATCAGCTGGATGGCATCGGGCTTATTGTTCTCAATGCCGATGAATGCCTTGTTCACCTTTACCGCCTTCATCAGAATGGATACACCTACCATAATTTCTTCCGCATGTTCCAGCATCAGCTGATGGTCGGCAGTCAGATACGGCTCGCACTCTACGGCGTTGATGATGACACACTCTGCCTTGAATGCAGGAGGAGGGCACAACTTGACCTGCGTAGGAAAGCATGCACCGCCCAGACCTACGATACCGGCGTCGGCGATTTTCTTCACGATTTCCTCGGAAGTCAGACTGCATTCCTTCACCAACGTTTCGGAACGGTCAATGGATTCTTCCCATTCATCCCCTTCTACGTCAATGAATATAGCAGGCTTGGCGTAACCGCTGGCATCGACAATCGTGTCAATCTTAGCGACTTTCCCGCTGACAGACGAATGAATGGCTGCTGATACAAAACCGCCGGGCTCGGCAATCTTTGTACCCACTTTCACAACATCACCTTTGGCAACGATAGGCTTGGCAGGAGCACCGATGTGCTGTCCCAGCAAGATAGCGGCCTTGGCCGGAATCTCTGCCTTGATGATAGGCTGATGTGCTGAAAGTTTATTTTCGTGTGGATGGACTCCACCAATTGAAAATGTCTTCAACATACAATTCTGTATTTTTAGTCGTTTATTTACTTTATTAATTCATACCTCAACTTGGGAAGTCTAAACCTCTGCTTTGGGAGTCTCAACCTCAGCTTTAGGAGCTGCAACCTTTACTTGGGGAGCTGCATCGTCAGCCTTCGGTTTGCGCGGCGGGAAGTTGAGGGCAATGATTGTGTTTTGCGGACAAGCTTCCTCGCACTTGCGACAGGATTTACACTTATTGGGGTCAATGTAAGCCAGATTGTTTTCCAGCGTGATAGCCTCGAACGGACAAACCTTCACACACTTGCCGCAACCGATACATGCCACGGTACAAGCCTTGCGTGCTACGGCCCCCTTGTCCTTGTTTACACACTGTACGTAAATACGACGTGATTTCTTGCCTTGAGGACGGATTTCAATAATAGATTTCGGACAAGCCTTGGCACAAGCTCCACAAGCCGTACACTTTTCCTCATCCACTTCGGGAAGTCCGGTCTCCGGATTCATGTGGATAGCATCGAACTGGCAGGCAGCCACACAGTCGCCGCATCCCAGACAGCCATAACTACAACCCGTTTCACCACCATAGAGAGAAGCCGCAATGGCACAACTCTTGGCGCCATCGTATTGGTTCACACGAGGACGGTTGGCACAAGTTCCATTACATCTCACCACCGCAACCATAGGTTCGGCAGCAGCGGCATCCAAGCCCAGAATCTCGGCAATCTTTGTCATGACGGGCTGTCCACCCACCGGACAAAGTTTACCATCCAGCGAACCTGCCTTTACGCAAGCATCTGCAAATCCGCTACAACCGGGGTAACCACATCCACCGCAATTTGCCTGGGGAAGCACCTCTGCTACCTGGGCAATCCGCGGATCTTCATACACGGCGAATTTCTTGGAAGCCACGTAAAGAATAGCGGCCGATACCAGCGCTATAACTCCCAATGAAATCACTGCAATCAGAATTACATTCATAAATTAGTTGTTTATTAATTATTTGTTTTATTATTAGTTAGTTCATCGGTCGTACGGAGAATGAGAACTTCTTACCCATCCGCAACTTGTTCAGCCACAATATATAATAATAAGGTACAAGAAGTGCTAGCGAACAAAGCGCGGAACGCAGCTCGTCATTCCAGATAGCCATAAAGACAAATAGTGAGATTATCAGAATAAGGAAAGGAAATATAAAGGCAAACAGAACTGCCATCACTCCCATTGAAAGTTCGCCCGTCACCCATACACGGTCGCCGGGCTGGTAGGATGCGGCATTGGCATCGGCCACATCGACAAGTTTCTCTTTCGTATCCGCAGAGGTACAATGTCCCTTGACACTACACGAAGCGCACGCTGAAGTCTGGATGATTCTCACTTGGAGATGAGAACCGTTTATGTTTTCCACAATACCTTGATGTTTTATAGTATTCGCCATTTTGCAAAGTGTGCATTACAAATCGCGGCAAATTTACGCATTATTTGTGAACTGCAAACCTTTCCTATGCATTTTCTGTGTTCGTAAACGTGCTTTTTCTATGTTTTTATGTTTTTTCACCTGCCACAGACTACAAAAAGACAAAAAACAGACGGTCTGTCAAGGAAAAACAGACCGTCTGACTAACCAAAACAGATAATCTGTTCACTCCGAACAGACCATTTGTTTATTTACCATTTATAATTGATACCGAAACTGAGCAATTCTTTTACCTGAAAATAGCTGTCCCCTTCCGTCGGCTTGGCACTGTCGTCATAGCGGGCGTGCACATAAAGCTTGGTGGAAAGATAGCGGTTCAGCACAAAGTTCACCGTGTTTTCCCATTCGATACGTGTCCACTCATAACTGGTCTGGAAGTCTAGGCGGGAATCCAGCGTAATGGAAGGAATGATGGTCCACGAAAGTGTAGGCTGTATCTGCGAACCGAAGTTATGCTTCACGCACTTGCCCTCCTCAAGACCGAAACTCACTTCATTCACACCCTTATTCCCCACATAGCGCAGCATGTACGTCAGCGGAGCTATGAAAACGGACAAGCTGAATTTCTGCTTTTTCAACTTGTAGTCCATACCGATACTGCTCGACCAATCTGCCGGAGCAAAGAAAGCGGAAACCAGCTCTTCACTGTTGGCCTTGTAGCCATTGCAGAACTGGGTCTTAAACTCAGTCGTGATGGTATAATACCACTTGGATGCAGCCTGAATACCCAGTTTACTGTACAGCCGGAGTTGGTCGGTACTTACCAGATAGTTATGAAACTCGTCGGAAGGTGCCGAGCTGAAGCCTAGCTTGGCATCGAGCAGATTTTCCCACTGCACCTTCTCACGGTCATTATAGTTGGCAAACAATTGCAGGTTGGCAAGCACGGCGTTAGTGCTCTCGCCTCCCTTGTACCAGTTGTCGGAGATATAGTTCTGTGTAATCTGCAACGAACCGTTTCCACCGGTCACCCACCAGTTGGGCTTGTGGATAATTACGTCGGCTTCCTCCTTCACTCCCACCATATTCTCTTGTGCAAACAGTTTCACGACGGACGGCTTGGAAGAAACCTCCTTCTCTATATTATCCTTGAATATCTTCCCTTTCATCACCTCCTTCTCGGTCATTACAACCAGATTGGGACAATTCACATACGTGTTCAGCAGCGTACGGTCCACCAGTTTGTTGGCTCGGTCCTTTGAGGTGAAACTCAGTGTGTCGAACGGCAACATCTCGCGCGTCAGGGCAGGCACCGTATCAGGCACCTGGAAATGCCAGTCCACCTTGGAAAGGCGTCTCATGGGGGCATAATAATAGGTAAGGGGAAGGAACAACCTATAGTAGTTCGGATTGGAAGGTATATAACGCTCCGGAGTCGTGGGGTCATTCAAATAATCCAGCACTCCGATATACCTTTCATATAATATGGAAACAGTATCCAGCCTGTACCCCATACCTTCCGGTTTCAATTTCAGAATCATGTATTCTTTCATTATATCCGGCAAGGTGTCGGCTTTGGCAGTTGTTTCCTGTCCACTGTTCTTCGAGGCGGTATCCAGCGTATTCTGTGCCATCACCGACGAAGAAATCATCGTAGCAATTAACCAAAATGCAATGTGTCTATTCTTCATAATGCCCTAAAGTCTATGTTTCGAGCGCAAATTTAGCTTAAAATGTTTAGAAAACATAGAAAAGCCATAAGAAAAAGGCAAGAAGGACTTTCTTCGATGAAATCGTATTTTTTAATAATTGTTTCATCGAAACTTTCTCTACTTCCTCTTTTTTTTATAATTTTGCGCTTTTTAAGTTCTACGTGTACTGACGGGAGCAGTGCGCACCCTGAACGACAAGCCGTATAGGCTCTTGGCATTAGATTAAACAATTAATAAAATAATATAGTTGTGGGAGAAACAAAGTATATTTTCGTCACCGGTGGTGTTGCCTCTTCATTAGGTAAAGGTATCATCTCATCCTCCATCGGTAAATTGCTGCAAGCAAGAGGTTACAAGGTAACCATCCAGAAGTTTGACCCGTACATCAACATCGACCCGGGTACACTGAACCCTTATGAACACGGCGAATGCTACGTTACCGTGGATGGCCACGAAGCCGACCTCGATTTGGGCCATTACGAACGCTTCCTGGGCATCCAGACCACCAAGGCCAACAATATCACGACCGGACGCATCTACAAAAGCGTCATCGACAAAGAGCGCCGGGGTGACTATCTGGGAAAGACCATCCAGGTTATTCCCCATATTACAGACGAAATCAAGCGTAATGTAAAACTGCTGGGAAACAAATACAAATTCGACTTTGTTATTACCGAGATTGGCGGTACAGTGGGTGACATCGAGTCTCTGCCCTATCTGGAAAGCATCCGTCAGCTGAAGTGGGAACTGGGGAAAGACGCCTTGTGCGTACACCTTACTTATGTCCCCTACCTGGCTGCTGCCGGTGAACTGAAGACCAAGCCCACCCAGCACTCCGTAAAGGAACTGCAAAGTGCCGGTATCCAACCTGATGTCCTCGTACTGCGTACGGAACACGAGTTGAGTACCACCCTGCGCAAGAAAGTGGCTCTGTTCTGCAATGTGGACGAAAATGCCGTGGTGCAGAGCATCGACGCGCCTACCATCTACGAGGTGCCCATCTTGATGCAGAGCCAGGGACTGGACGTTACCATTTTGAAGAAAATGGGACTTCCCGTCGGCGACACTCCGGGACTGGGACCGTGGCGCGCTTTCCTCGAACGCCGTCACAAAGCCGAAGAGACTGCCCCGCTGCACATCGCATTGGTGGGCAAATATGACTTGCAGGATGCCTACAAGTCCATCCGCGAGGCCCTTTCACAAGCAGGAACCTACAATGACCGCAAGGTATCGGTAGACTTCGTGAACAGTGAAAAGCTGACTGACGAGAATGTGGCAGAAGCCCTGAAAGGCATGGCAGGCGTACTTATCGGTCCAGGCTTCGGCGAACGCGGCGTTGCCGGCAAGTTCGTAGCCATCAAATATGCGCGTACGCACGACATCCCCACCTTCGGTATCTGTCTGGGTATGCAGTGTATCGCCATCGAATTTGCCCGTAACGTACTGGGTTATGCCGATGCCAACTCACGTGAGATGGACGAAAAGACACCGCACAATGTCATCGACATCATGGAAGAGCAGAAGTCCATCACCAATATGGGTGGAACCATGCGTCTGGGTGCCTATGAATGTGTTCTGCAGAAAGGCAGCAAGGCATACGAGGCATACGGTACCGAGCATATCCAGGAGCGTCACCGTCACCGCTACGAGTTCAACAACAGCTTCAAGGAGGCCTACGAAGCAGCAGGCATGAAGTGTGTGGGTATAAACCCCGAATCGGACCTGGTAGAAATTGTCGAAATACCCGCATTGAAGTGGTTTGTCGGTACCCAGTTCCATCCCGAATACAGCAGTACGGTATTGCATCCGCACCCACTGTTCGTAGCATTCGTGAAGGCCGCCATCGAAAATGAAAACGAAAAGAAATAATTTGTAATAAGTAATTTGTAATCAACAAAGAATGGATAAAAATACCATCACAGGTCTTGTTCTGATAGCGATATTGTTAGTAGGTTTCAGCTTTCTGAGCCGTCCCAGCCAGGAGCAGTTGGAAGCACAGCAACGTTACTACGACTCCATAGCCCAGGTGCAACAGCGCGAAGCCGACTTGAAAGCCAAGGCGGAAGCAGCCCTGGCCAACGAAAGCGGAGCGGAAGCAAGCGTTGACTCCACTGCCCTCTTCTTCGACGCCCGTCAAGGAACCAACTCGCAGGTAACCATCCAGAACAACCTGGCAGAAATAACCGTAGATACAAAAGGCGGGCGCATAGCTTCGGCCACGCTGAAGGAATACATGGGACAAGACAAGACGACCCCCGTCACACTGTTCAGCGGCAATGACGCTTCCATGAATTTCCTCTTTTACAACAAGAAAGAGACTATCCAGACGGAAGACTATTATTTCACCGCAGTAAACCGTACGGACAGTACCGTCACCATGCGTTTGTCGGCAGACAGCAACAGCTATATCGACTTTACATATCGCATGCACAATGACACATACCTGATAGACTTTACTATTCAAGCAGTCAATATGGAAGGTAAGCTGGCGGCTACCAACAATTATGTGGACATCGAGTGGTCTCAGCGTGCCCGTCAGATAGAGAAGGGTTACACCTACGAGAACCGTCTGGCTGAACTGACTTACAAAATCACCGGAGAGGGTACCGATTATCTGTCCGCCAACAAGAACGACGAAAAGGAAGTTCCGGAACGCCTGGACTGGATTGCTTTCAAGAACCAGTTCTTCTCTTCAGTATTTTTGGCAGATGCCGACTTTGAAAAGACCAAACTGAGTTCCAAGATGGAGACTCAAGGCAGCGGCTACATTAAGGACTATTCTGCGGAGATGAGCACGAAGTTCGACCCTGCCGGCAAGGAACCTACCCAGCTGTTCTTCTACTTCGGCCCCAATCACTACAAGACCCTGACCGCACTCGACAAGGGGCGTGACGAGAAGTGGGAGCTGAACCGTCTGGTCTATCTGGGCTGGCCGCTCATCCGCTGGATAAACAAATGGTTCACCATCAACATCTTCGACTGGTTGTCCAGTTGGGGGTTGAGCATGGGTATCGTACTGTTGTTCATGACGTTAATCGTAAAAGCTGTGGTATTCCCGGCTACGTGGAAGACCTACATGTCTTCTGCCAAGATGCGCGTACTGAAACCGAAAATCGACGAGATAAACAAGAAGTACCCCAAGCAGGAAGATGCCATGAAGAAGCAGCAGGAAGTGATGGGCCTCTACAGCCAGTACGGAGTCAGTCCGATGGGTGGATGTCTGCCGATGCTGATACAGTTCCCTATCTTGATGGCCTTGTTCATGTTCGTGCCGAGTGCCATTGAACTCCGCCAGCAGAGCTTCTTGTGGGCAGACGATCTTTCCACTTACGATGCGTTCATCAACTTCCCGTTCCATATCCCGTTCCTGGGAAGCCACCTCAGCTTGTTCTGCCTGCTGATGACGGTTACCAACATATTGAACACGAAGTACATGATGCAGCAACAGGATACGGGTGCCAATCCGCAGATGGCTGCCATGAAGTGGATGTCATACCTGATGCCTATCATGTTCCTCTTCATATTGAACGACTATCCTTCGGGATTGAACTATTACTACTTCATCTCTACGTTAGTCAGTGTGGTAACAACGCTCATCATGCGCAAGACAACCAATGAGGAAGCCCTTCTTGCTCAGTTGGAAGCCAACAAGAAAGACCCGAAGAAGATGAAGAAAACCGGTTTCGCCGCTCGTCTGGAAGCCATGCAGAAACAGCAGGAACAGATGATGAAAGAAAAACAGAACAAAAAGTAGTAAGACTACCGTTCAAGATATTCTTTTGCAGAAAGCCGGACAATGACATTTGCCCGGCTTTCTTATCCTTACGCCAATGAAAAAATCACAGACTCTAAATTATGCAGACTAAATACACCTACAAACAAATCTGGCTTATAGCCTACCCCATCCTAATCAGCCTCCTTATGGAGCAACTGATAGGTATGACGGACACCGCCTTCCTCGGACGTGTGGGCGAAGTCGAGCTGGGAGCATCTGCCATCGCCGGTGTCTTCTACATGGTCATCTTCATGGTTGCCTTCGGTTTCAGCATCGGGGCACAGATACTCATTGCCCGGCGCAACGGCGAACAGCAGTATAAGGAAATCGGTGACTTGTTCTATCAGGGCATCTATTTCCAAGTCGGGATGGCGACAGTCATGTTCCTGCTGTCCTATTGCTTCTCGCCGATTATCCTGAAACGCATCGTAGCCTCGGAACATATCTACGAAGCAGCCACCAGCTACCTGCATTGGCGTGTATTCGGTGCCTTCTTCTCGTTCAGCGCAGTCATGTTCCGTGCCTTTTTCTTGGGAACCACCCAGACCAAGACACTGACACTGAACTCCATCGTCATGGTGTTGAGCAATGTCGTATTCAACTATATCCTGATTTTCGGTAAATTCGGTTTTCCTGCACTCGGCATTGCCGGAGCTGCCATCGGCTCCTCATTGGCCGAGCTGGTTTCGCTGTTATTCTTCATCCTCTATACCCGTAGCCGTATCGACTGCTGCAAGTACGGGCTGGACCGTATTCCGAAGTTCCGGCTGGACGTATTGAAACGGATGCTGAACGTCTCTTTCTGGACCATGATACAGAATTTCTTCTCCCTCTCCACCTGGTTCTTGTTCTTCCTTTATGTGGAGCATCTGGGAGAGCGCTCGCTGGCAGTGACCAACATTGTCCGCAACGTGTCCGGCATACTGTTCATGGTACTCATGGCGTTTGCCTCTACCTGCGGGTCACTGGTCAGCAACCTTATCGGTGCAGGCCACTCCGATTGCGTGGCAGGCACTATCCGGCAGCACGTACGCATAGCCTACGTTTTCGTACTTCCGCTGGCATTGCTTTTCGCGCTGTTCCCCAAGCTGATTCTGGGAATTTATACCGACATACCCGACCTGCAGGACGCTGCCGTGCATTCGCTTTGGGTGATGTGCTCCACCTATCTGTTCCTGGTTCCTGCCAATGTCTATTTCCAGGCAGTTTCCGGAACCGGCAATACGCGTACTGCATTGGGCATGGAGCTGGCAACGCTGGTCATCTACACAGCCTATATCACCTACATTATTCTGATTCTGCAACTCGACGTGGCCATCTGCTGGACCTCGGAAATGGTTTATTCCAGCTTTATTCTCATTTTCTGCTGGCTATATATCAAACGTGGGAATTGGCAAGGAAGGAAAATTTAGTATCTTTGCATTGAAATAACTGAAACAAAAAGCATATATGAAACAAGTAAATCTACTACTTATGTCAGCAGCCATGACATTGGCCTCTTGCGGAGGCACAAAAGATGCCGGACAGCAGCAGGACGCAGCAACGCTCATCCAGCGGTCGGACATCAAGATTGAAGGAAAGCGTATGACACCCGAGGCACTCTGGGCGATGGGACGCATCGGCAGTGTGGCCGTATCCCCCGACGAAAAGCAAATTGCCTACACGGTATCCTATTACAGCGTGCCCCAGAACAAGAGTAACAGCGAAGTCTTCGTCATGAATGCCGACGGTAGTGACAATACCCAGATAACGCATGACGCCTGGCAAGAAGGACAGCCCACGTGGTTTAAGGACGGCAAGAAGCTTGCCTTCCTTTGCAACGAAAGCGGCAGCAGCCAGGTATGGGAAATGAATCCCGACGGCAGCGGACGCAAGCAGCTGACTCAATACGAGGGAGACATCGAAGGGTTCTCTTTCTCGCCCGACGGCAAGAAACTCCTTTTCATTGCCCAGGTAAAGACCGTGAAGAGTACGGCAGACAAACATCCGGACCTTCCTAAAGCCACCGGCATCATCGTTACCGACCTGATGTACAAGCATTGGGACGAATGGGTGACTACTGCTCCCCATCCGTTCGTTGCCGATTTCGACGGCAATGCCATCAGCAATGTCACTGATATTCTTGAGGGAGAGCCATACGAAAGCCCGATGAAGCCCTGGGGCGGTATCGAGCAGCTGGCATGGAGCCCGTCTTCTGATAAGGTGGCCTATACATGCCGTAAGAAAACCGGACTGGCGTATGCCATTTCCACCAACTCCGACATTTATATCTACGACCTTGCCTCCAAGGAAACCAAAAACATCACGGAAGAAAACAAGGGATATGATACGAATCCCCAATACTCTCCCGACGGCAAATACATCGCCTGGCAGAGCATGGAGCGTGACGGCTACGAAGCCGACTTGAACCGCTTGTTTATCATGAACCTCGAGACCGGCGAGAAACGTTTTGTAAGCAAAGCTTTCGAATCGAACGTGGACGCCTTCTTGTGGAACAAAGATTCCCGGAGCATCTACTTCATCGGTGTATGGCATGGCGAGACACAGATTTACAACATCGACCTTGTCGGAAACGACAAGCTTACCCAGCTCACCGACGGCATGCACGACTATGCTTCGCTTGCCCTTTGCGGAAACAAGATTATCGCCAAACGCCATTCCATGAGCATGGGCGACGAAATCTATGCCGTAAACAGTGCACGCAACGGCGACGCTTTTGCAGAAGCAGTGCAACTGACCACAGAGAACAAGCAGATTTACGACCAGCTGGAGATGGGTAAAGTGGAAGCCCGCTGGATGAAGACCACCGACGGCAAGCAGATGCTGACCTGGGTGATTTATCCTCCGCAGTTCGACCCTAACAAGAAGTACCCCACCCTCCTCTTCTGTGAAGGTGGTCCTCAGAGTCCCGTCAGCCAGTTCTGGAGCTACCGTTGGAATTTCCAGATTATGGCAGCAAACGATTATATCATTGTAGCTCCCAACCGTCGTGGTCTTCCGGGCTTCGGTGTAGAGTGGAACGAAGCCATCAGCGGTGATTATGGCGGCCAGTGCATGAAGGACTACTTCACTGCCATTGACGAAATGGCCCAGGAACCTTTCGTTGACAAAGACCGCCTGGGTTGCGTAGGTGCCAGCTTCGGAGGTTTTTCCGTATATTGGCTTGCCGGACACCATGACAAACGCTTCAAGGCATTCATCGCACACGACGGTATCTTCAACATGGAAATGCAATATCTGGAAACGGAAGAGAAATGGTTTGCCAACTGGGATATGGGCGGCGCTTATTGGGAAAAGAACAACGCTACGGCACAACGCACTTTTGCCAACTCCCCGCATCTCTTCGTCGACAAATGGGACACCCCTATCCTCTGCATCCACGGAGAGAAGGACTTCCGCATCCTTGCCAACCAGGCAATGGCCGCCTTCGATGCAGCCGTGATGCGTGGCGTTCCTGCCGAACTGCTTATCTATCCGGACGAAAACCACTGGGTGCTGAAGCCTCAAAACGGCGTGCTGTGGCAACGTACCTTCTTTGAATGGCTGGACAAATGGCTGAAGCCGGCTAAGTAAAGCCCCTCAAAAACAATAAAAACAAATAATCCCGGACTCTTTGTCAAGAATCCGGGATTATTTGTTTTTATCGTACACCGCCCGATTCATTTTTTATGACTATAATTTGGGCAGTTCAAATAAAGTCAATACATTTGCTTTATGCACACTCCAAAGAAGTGTAAACAATATGTCCTAATATAACCCGATAAAAGATGAATGAAAATTGGCCTGAGATTGTGGAAACACTGATACCGTATTTTGAAACAAATTCGGTAGAAGGTGACTACCAGCGGGAAATAGAGAACTGCTTGAAATTTCTTGGATGGAAGAAGACCAATGGAACAATGGTATCCCAATATACATTACCGATAGGCAATAGCAACTCCATACGCCCGGACATTGTACTTTGGCGAAAGAACGAGCATGACACACAATCCCCCGTACTCCCTATTGAAATAAAGCGTCCGTCTAATATACGAAATGAAAGACAAGAAAATCAACTGATGTCGTATATGCGCCAGTTGAAACTTAATGTCGGATTATATATAGGAGAAAAGATACAACTTTACTATGACATTCCCAATGATGGAGAGAATCCCATTTGTGTATTTACAGCGGAAATTAAAAAAGAAGATACAAATGGTTCCATCATCTGTGACTTATTGAGCTACGACAAATTCAATCTGGAAAAAATAGAAACATTCTGTAATGAGCAATATAAAAAAATCCAAGCGCGTAATAATCTGCATAGGAGGGTGTCAGAATTCTTATCCGAAGGCAATGGGGTAAAGAATATGATTTCGTTGCTCAAAGACAAGTTTACAGCTGAAGGATTTGAGGAATCCGCCATTAATGAAGAATTTGCCAATCTTACGCTTACAGTACATTACGAAAATAAGAGCATTCTCCCTTCATTACAACTTAAAACGAGGCAAACATCTAAAAACTCACAAAACGACTATAAAGAAAGTGACTCCAAAGACCATACAAAATTCTCATTGGATGGAATCAACTTCTATGTCAAAAGACGTTTTGTATTGGAAGTAATCAAGCACTATATCAAAGACCATCCCAACATAAACTATGTTGAACTGGAAAAAGTCTTTCCATCCAATTTACACAGTAAAGCATTGGGTGTAATACGTACCTTGATAGAAGTCCAAGAAAAAATCAAATCTCATCCCGATTTAAAGAAACGTTACTTTCTTAAGCCTGATGAAGTTATTTTATTGGCAGACGGAACAAAAATTGTTGTCAACAACCAGTGGGGAACATTATTTCCAAGATTTCTTGAAGCAGCAAAGAAACTGTACCAAGTAACCAATGATACGGAAAGCAATACTCCAATATCCCGATTAAAGATTACTTTTGGTAATGGGAAAGTAATTCAAGAAACACAAGCAGCCGAGACTTTCCGGCAATTTGTGATGACAGTAGGTGTGGAACAAGTGCAATCTTTAAATATCAAGGTATGCAAGATTCCTTTGATATCAAACACACTTCATGAGAAATACCAGCGCGCTCAAAAACCATTAGGCAACGGACGGTTTCTTATGACCTGCAGCAATACAAAAACAAAGAAGCGTGATATTGAGCGTATTGCCAAAGCTTTGGGTATTCAGGTGACTGCAGAAATTGTATAATGGAAGACAGTAATTCAAGAGATATGTCTTGAAAAATACTTTTTCATGAAGAGTACGTATATTACGCTCAATAGTAAGATACACCCTATCAAGAAGATATAGCCATACTGTTGGTAATAAATATATCCTACTATTATAAAAGTCTGTATTGTCATATAGGCCAGAGAGACTATGACATGAGGAATCTTCAGCTCATTCGCCATAATCTGATACAGATGTTTGCGATGCGGCAGCCCGATATTCTCATGAAGCATCAGGCGGTGAATGATAGTCAGTACACTATCCACACCATAAACGGATAAAAGGACTATCCAACTGAAATCTTCCGTTTCAATGATGAGCCTGCCTATCAGGAAAAGAAGGATAAAGGCAATGCTCACCGAACCCACATCACCGGCAAAGCATTTGGCACGCTTGCGGAAATTGAAGAAACAGAAAACTAGAACGGAACAGATAACGGTATAGATGAAATCCGCTTCCACAAAAGTAACCACCTCCTTATTGATATAGGCCAACGCAGCAAGAATAACCAGAGAATAACCACCGGTTATGCCGTTAATGCCATCCATAAAGTTGTAGGCATTGATGATACCCGTACAGACTATCAAGGCTATGACTATCCACCACCAGGACAAGGAGAACAGTCCCCACTGATAAAACATCATAGCCATAGCAGAGAAATGAAAAAGCAGCCTTGTCATCTGTCCGGTGGATTTTATATCGTCCACGAAGCTGATGAACGTCACCA
>ERZ894232.272-NODE-272-length-74984-cov-16.940384_pt1 | contig 74984 bp, 55 predicted proteins | sample MGYA00380296_ERZ894232 | MGnify/ENA primary metagenome ERZ894232 (study PRJEB32331, sample SAMN06328433) | human gut metagenome | biome: human gut microbiome; feature: stool | host: Homo sapiens | collected 2014-08-14 ...
TTTAGCATAATTTTGACGCTTTAGTATTTCCCACCGACGGAACCTGAACAGGAACAGCTTCCTACTTTTTATGCAGGTCCGGGTAATCATGTCTTCCTGAATTAAATCCCAAGCAAAATTATTTGTTTAAGTTTTTATTCGCCGTAGAAAGCATCAGTTTCAACCGGTTCAACTGGTTGACTTCGCTTGCACCTGGGTCGAAATCAATTGCTACGATATTAGACTCCGGATAGCGTCTGCGAAGTTCTTTGATAACTCCCTTACCTACGACATGGTTCGGCAGGCAGGCGAATGGCTGTGTACATACGATATTTGGCGCACCACTGTGGATCAGCTCTAACATTTCTCCTGTAAGGAACCATCCTTCACCAGTCTGGTTACCAAGAGATACGATGTCCGAAGCCATCTTTCCAAGATCCTGGATCTTAGCTGGCGGCGTGAAGTGCTTGCTTGCTGCAAATGCTTCAGTTGCCGGAGCACGGAACCATTCCAGAGCTTTGATACCAAGATTAGCTGTTGTGGCTTTTTTCTTTTCGAATCCAAGCTTTTCAACCTTGAAGTTCTGGTTGTAGAAGCAGTAGAGCAGGAAGTCCAGGAGATCCGGGACAACGGCTTCGGCTCCTTCACTTTCCAGGAGGTCTACTAGGTAGTTATTGGCAGCCGGAAGGAATTTGACGAGAATCTCGCCGACAACGCCGACACGAGGTTTCTTAATGTCCAGTAATTCAATGTTGTTGTCAAAATCTCCAATGATCTCACGGCAGAGACGTTTGAATTTACGCCTGCTCGGGTAGCCGTTAGACAAGAAGTCCTGGCATACTTTCACCCATTTTCTGTGCATTGCATTGACAGATCCGGTAACTGCTTCATATGGACGCAGACGGTATACACATTTCATAAAAATGTCACCGAATATAGCACCATAGATGCCTCGTAAGATCAGCTTCGGAGTCAGCTTGAATCCCGGATTGTCTTCCAGACCGCTTAAGTTGATGGAGATAACCGGAATATTTCCGTATCCAGCCTTCTTAAGAGCCCGTCGGATAAATCCGATGTAGTTGGAAGCACGGCATCCACCGCCGGTCTGACTGATGATCACAGCGATTTTATCTGTATCATATTTACCGGAAAGAATCGCTTCCATGATCTGACCGACTACCATCAGAGATGGATAGCAGGCATCATTGTTTACATATTTCAGGCCTACGTCTACAGCCTGTTTGTTGTCATTAGGCAATACCTGAAGGTTATATCCGGATGCGTTGAATGCAGGCTCCAGAAGCTCGAAATGGATGGGAGACATCTGTGGGCAGAGAATTGTATAATTCTTACGCATTTCTTTGGTGAATACGACCTTTTTTATTGCAGAAGAATGAATGGTACGTTTTTCCCCACGTTTCTCTCTGACACGGATTGCGGCAAGCAGTGATCTGACACGGATTCTTGCGGCGCCTAAGTTATTAACCTCATCGATTTTTAAAGAGGTGTAGATCTTGTCAGAGTCATTCAGTATTGATGCCACTTGATCGGTTGTAACGGCATCCAGACCACATCCGAAAGAATTTAACTGGATCAGATCCAGGTTGTCTACCGTCTTTACGTAGTTTGCTGCGGCATACAGACGGGAATGATACATCCACTGGTCCATAACATTGAGAGGATGCTCGGCAGGATTTAAGTGGGAGATGGAATCTTCCGTCAGAACTGCAATATTATAAGAATTGATCAGTTCTGGAATACCATGGTTTACCTCCGGATCGATGTGATACGGACGTCCTGCAAGAACAATACCACGGTTTCCGGTTTCGTTTAAGAACCTGATCGTCTCTTCACCTTTTTTCTGCATATCTTTTCTGCATGCAGCGAGTTCTTCCCAGGCAGTATGCGTTGCTTTTTTGATCTCGTCAGCCGGGATATGGAACTTTCCGGATAATTCATCAACCAGCCGGTAAGAGATGGTGTCTTCGCTGGCAAAAGAAATAAATGGATGAAGAAAATCTACTTCTCCGTGAACAATTGCATCAATGTTGTTCTTGATATTTTCCGGGTAGGAAGTTACGATCGGACAGTTGTAATGGTTATTGGCTTCCGCAAATTCATTCCTCTCATATGGAATGCTGGGATAAAAGATGGTGTGGATACCGTTGTTGATCAGCCATTGTACATGTCCGTGTGCCAGCTTTGCCGGATAACATTCGGATTCACTTGGGATGGAATCAATTCCCAGTTCGTATACCTTGCGGTTTGACACAGGAGAAAGAACAACCCGAAATCCCAGTTCATTAAAGAATGTGAACCAGAACGGATAATTCTCGTACATGTTCAGTACACGAGGAATACCAATGATTCCGCGAGGAGCATTTTCCTCTGCCAATGGTTCATAATCAAAATAGCGTTTTAATTTATATTCAAATAAGTTCGGAAGCTTGTTAGTTGTTTTCTGTTTCCCGAGACCACGTTCACAACGGTTACCTGTGATGAACTTACGTCCGCCGCTGAAATGATTGATCGTCAGGCGGCAGTTATTCGTACATCCCTTGCATTTTGTCATAGTAGTAGAATATTCCATCGCTTCAATATCTTCGATGGAAAGCATGGTTGTACCTTCGCAGTCAACGTAACGCTCACGTGCGATCAGTGCAGCACCGAATGCGCCCATGATACCGGCAATATCCGGACGAATGGCTTCGCAGTTGGCAATCTTTTCAAAGCTCCGCAGTACAGCGTTGTTGTAGAATGTTCCTCCCTGAACAACGATGTGTTTACCGAGTTCAGATGCATCGGACACCTTGATAACTTTAAATAATGCGTTCTTGATTACGGAGTAAGCAAGACCGGCTGAAATATCTGCAACCTCCGCACCCTCTTTCTGAGCCTGTTTTACTTTTGAATTCATGAAAACAGTACAGCGGGTACCAAGGTCAATCGGGTTTTTGGCAAATAATGCTTCATGAGCAAAATCTTCTACCGTATAATTTAGAGATTTTGCAAATGTTTCAATAAAAGAACCGCATCCGGATGAACATGCTTCATTCAATTGTACGCTGTCAACCGTCTGATTCTTGATCTTGATACATTTCATATCCTGGCCTCCGATATCCAGGATACAGTCTACATCCGGTTCAAAGAAGGATGCGGCATAGTAATGAGAAACTGTCTCTACCTCTCCTTCGTCTAACAGGAGGGCAGCTTTGATCAGTGCCTCACCATAGCCGGTAGAGCAGGAGTGAACAATCTCCACGCCTTCCGGCAGGTTACTGTAAATGTCTTTGATGGCAGAGATCGTTGTACCAAGAGGATCTCCTTCATTATTATGATAGAAAGAATATAATAAAGTACCGTCTTCGCCTACCAGGGCAGCTTTGGTTGTGGTGGAACCTGCATCAATACCAAGGAATGCTTTTCCCTGATAAGTGGCAAGATCCTTCACAGGTACCTGATGTTTTGCATGACGGTTTTCGAATTCTTTAAAATCTGCTTCCGTTGCAAACAGCGGCTCCATACGATCCACTTCGAATTCCATTTTGATCTTTCCTTCCAGACGGTGCTGCATATCAATGAGAGGCACGTCCAGATCTTTCTTTGAATTCAGAGCAGAACCGGCTGCTGCAAACAGATGGGAATGTGTCGGGGCGATGATGTGTTCATCGTCCAGCTTCAGTGTGCGGATGAAAGCTTCGCGCAGTTCAGAGAGGAAATGAAGAGGTCCTCCTAAGAACGCAACATGTCCGCGGATTGGTTTACCACAGGCCAGTCCGCTGATAGTCTGGTTGACAACTGCCTGGAATATAGAAGCAGCAAGGTCTTCTTTGGCAGCACCATCATTGATCAGAGGTTGGATATCCGTCTTGGCAAATACACCACATCGTGCAGCAATGGTATAGAGAGCTTTATAATTTTTTGCATATTCGTTCAGTCCGGAGGCGTCAGTCTGTAAAAGAGATGCCATCTGATCGATGAAGGATCCTGTACCACCGGCACAGACGCCGTTCATACGCTGCTCTACATTACCACCTTCAAAGTAGATAATCTTGGCATCTTCCCCGCCGAGTTCGATAGCAACGTCTGTCTGAGGTGCATAGTCCTGGAGAGCAGTAGATACAGCGATCACTTCCTGTACAAACGGTACACCAAGATGTTTCGCAAGAGTCAGTCCGCCGGAACCGGTAATGACCGGTGATGCATGGACAGGACCTAATTTATGTACCGCTCTTCCTAACAGATCGGAAAGAGTTTCCTGGATGTTCGCGAAATGCCTCTCATAATCAGAAAATACCACTTCATTATTCTCATCTAATATGGCAATCTTTACGGTTGTAGAACCGATGTCGATACCAAGTGCGTATAATTCTTTTTGATTCATATTATGTAACTCCTTATCATGTTGATCTATATGTCTTTCTTCTTATTAAATGCATTTTGCTTAATTGCAACCTGTAACATTATACGACAAAAGTTCTCAAAAGACAATTAACAAATGTTGAAGATATGTTAAAAAGAGATGAACTTTACTTGGCACAATTGACAAATATCAGTTGGGAAGGTAGAATATCTACAGTGTGAGAATAAACGTAAAGGAGCAGTTATATGAACAATTGGTTAGATAAACTTGAACGGAAATTTAGCAGATATGCTATTCCAAATTTGATCACATATATTATAATATTATATGCAGCCGGATTTGCGCTGGAGTTGATTAACCCGACGTTCTATAGGCAGTTCTTAAGTCTGGATGCCAGCAAGATTCTCCAGGGGCAGATATGGAGAATTGTTACATTTATTATCCAGCCTCCGTCTGACAGTCTGATCTTTATTGTATTTGCACTGTATCTCTATTATATGATAGGGAAGCAGTTAGAGGCAGCGTGGGGGGCGTTTCGTTTTAATCTGTATTTCTTTTCGGGAATGCTCTTTATTGTACTGGGAGCCATACTGGCATATTTACTAACAGGCACTGTGTTACCAATGGATACATGGTATCTGAATTTATCGTTATTCTTTGCATTTGCAGCACTGTATCCAGATATCCAGCTGTTATTATTTTTCGTTATTCCGATTAAGATTAAATGGCTGGCTATACTTGATGGCTTGTATTTTATCTATGCGATTGTGCAGGCTTTTCTTCCGGCCTACGGCGGAGGTGTTTTTGGTATATATTATAAGGCGAATGCGCTTGCAGCATTTATCTCAATACTGAACTTTATCATTTTTTTCCTGAGTTCACGTAATATGAAGCCTTACACACCAGGTCAGATGAAAAGAAAGAATGATTTCAAGCGCAAGATGAGACATGCGGAAAGACCGGTAAACAGCTATGCAAATGGGGCAAAACACAGATGCGCAGTCTGCGGAAGAACAGAACTGGATGATCCGAATCTGGAATTCCGGTATTGTTCAAAATGTAATGGCAATTATGAATATTGCCAGGATCATTTGTTCACACATACACATGTTAAATAATTAAGAGAGGAATAGGAGAAATATGAAAAAAACAAAAATTATCTGTACAATGGGACCAAATACAAATGATGAAACCATGATGAGAAAGTTAGTTCAGAATGGAATGGACATTGCAAGATTTAACTTTTCACACGGTGATCACGAAGAACAGAAGGGCCGTATGGATATGTTAAAGAAGATTCGTGAAGAAGAGAACAAACCGATCGCAATTCTTCTGGATACAAAAGGACCTGAGATCCGTACAGGTGTATTAAAAGATGGAAAGAAAGTACAGCTTGAAGCAGGAGAGACATTTACCCTGACAACAGACGAGATTGTCGGAGATAACAAGATTGTTTCTATTACATACAAAGGTCTGGTAGAAGATGTCAAAGCCGGAAGTACGATCCTGATCGATGATGGTCTGATTGAACTGAAAGTAAAAGATAAAAAGGGAAATAACATCAATTGTGAAATTGTCAATGGCGGCGAGCTCGGAGAAAAGAAGGGTGTTAATGTACCAAACGTTGCGATCCGTCTTCCAGCTATCACAGATAAAGACCGTGATGATCTGAAATTCGGCGTGGAGCAGGGTGTAGATTTTATTGCAGCTTCATTTGTCAGAAATGCAGAATGTATTCTGGAGATCAAATCATTCTTAAGAGAATGTAAGGCTCCGTATATCCCTGTAATTGCAAAAATCGAGAACTTTGAAGCAATCAAGAATATTGATGAGATTATCCGTTGCGCAGACGGAATCATGGTAGCCAGAGGAGATCTTGGTGTTGAAATTCCGGCAGAGGAAGTTCCATACCTTCAGAAGACAATTATCCAGAAATGTAACGATAACTTTAAACCGGTTATCACAGCTACACAGATGCTTGATTCTATGATGCGTAATCCACGTCCTACAAGAGCAGAGGTTACAGATGTTGCCAATGCGGTATATGACGGAACAGATGCAGTCATGCTTTCCGGAGAGACAGCTCAGGGTAAATATCCGTTAGAAGCTTTACAGATGATGGTTCATATTGTTGAAAATACAGAGGAGCATCTGGATTATGATATGATCCTTAGAAAAGCAGGAGAACACAGACTTAAGAGTGCATCCAGCGCACTTGCAAATGCAACAGTAACAACGGCTAATAATCTTCGTGCTAAATGTATCGTAACACCAACTGTATCAGGTGCTACGGCAAGAGTTGTATCTAAGTTCAAACCTAAGACAGGTATTATCGGTATCAGCCCGGATGAGGCAACACTGAGAAGAATGCAGATCAACTGGGGAGTTATGCCGCTGAAATCAGTTGCTGTATATACAACAGAAGATATCTGTGATACTGCAATCGATCTGATCTGTGCAAAGAAGCTTGCAGAAGCAGGAGACATGGTTGTATTAACGCTTGGAATTCCATCTACAAATGTATCTGAGAACAGAACAGTAAGTAACATGATGAGAATTGCGATGGTAGATGACAGAAAATAAAAATAGTAAATAAGCAGGACTGCTTATAAAGAACCAGAAAGCAACGAGGCTGAATCAGCCTGGGCTTTCTGGTTCTTTGCATGTTTTTGAGAAAGTTTCTCCTTGACATACAGCGAAAATTCACTTATAGTGTTCCTGTAGAGAACTACTAAAGAACCAAAAGGTGGATGACGAAGATGGAACAGACATCATTTACAGAGCGCCTGATGGAATTCGGACTCACAAGACAAGAAGCAAGCATTTATCAGTGCCTGCTGACAGAGGGAAAGGTAACTGGATACGAAGTTGCTAAACAGACCGGAATATCCAGATCCAATGCATATAATTCTCTGGCTAGTATGACAGAGAAAGGTGCGGCTTACCTTGTAGAAGAGGCCAGTACCAGAAAATATGTGCCTGTCCCGCTTAACGAATTCTGTAAGAATCGTATCCGTAAGCTGGAGGAATCCGGAAAATGGCTGCAGGAACATATGCCGACGGAGAAAGCGTATGTAGAAGGATACATTACAATTGAAGGCGCAGAGAATATACTGAATAAGATAAAGAATCTGTTATCTCAGGTTGATCAGAGAGTCTATATCAGTTGTACAAGAAATTATCTGCTGCTTCTGATCCGGGAGCTTGATACATTGATGGAAGAAAGAAAAAAAGTGGTGATCATCACCGATCAACCGGCGACCTTTCACAATGCAAAAGTATATTTTGGAGAAAACAGAGGAATGCAGATAGGAATCATTGCCGATTCGAAATATGTACTGACAGGTGAATACGGAGAGGGGAGTATGAATACATGTCTCTATTCCGGACAGAAAAACTTTGTGGAATTGTACAAAACAGCACTTGCGAATGAGATAAAGTTATTATCTATACGAGAGGAGAACAAGGATTGATGAAAAAAGAACCATTTGTAACAAAAGCACAGTTAGACGAGATTATTAAAACTTATCCGACACCGTTTCATTTATATGACGAAAAAGGAATCCGTGAGAATATGAAAGCTTTAAAAGAAGCATTTTCGTGGAATAAAGGATACAGAGAGTATTTTGCGGTAAAGGCAACGCCAAATCCGTTTCTGATCAATATTTTAAGAGAGTATGGATGTGGATGTGACTGTTCTTCCTATACAGAGCTGATGCTTTCCGATGCGATCGGGGCAACAGGAGAGGACATCATGTTTTCTTCGAATGATACTCCGGCAGAAGAATTTGTACTGGCAGACAAGCTGAATGCAATCATCAATCTGGATGATATCACACACATTGATTTTCTTGAAGAAGCAATCGGACATATTCCGAAGACGATCAGCTGCCGCTACAATCCGGGTGGAATGTTCAAGATCAGTAATGACATCATGGATAATCCGGGAGATGCGAAATATGGAATGACTACAGAACAGTTATTTGATGCATTTAAGATTTTAAAGGAAAAAGGTGCCAAAGAATTCGGTATTCATGCATTCCTTGCAAGTAACACAGTAACCAATGAGTATTATCCGATGCTTGCGAAAGTTCTGTTCGAAGTTGCAGTAAAGCTTCAGAAAGAAACAGGTGTACATATCAAATTCATTAACCTGTCCGGTGGTGTAGGTATCCCTTATAAACCAGATCAGGAGCCAAATGATATCCGTGCGATTGGTGACGGTGTGCGCCGCGTATATGAAGAAGTACTGGTACCTGCCGGTATGGGCGATGTGGCAATCTATACAGAGATGGGACGTTTTATGATGGGACCTTACGGATGTCTGGTTACAACGGCAATTCATGAAAAGCATACACACAAAGAATATATTGGTGTAGATGCATGTGCAGTTAACCTGATGCGTCCTGCTATGTACGGAGCTTATCATCACATTACTGTAATGGGTAAAGAAAATGCACCTTGCGATCACAAATATGATATAACAGGATCGTTGTGTGAAAACAATGATAAATTTGCAATCGACCGTATGCTTCCGAAGATTGATATGGGTGATGTGCTGGTAATTCATGATACGGGAGCACATGGCTTCTCTATGGGATATAATTACAATGGAAAATTAAAATCTGCCGAAGTGCTTCTGAAAGAAGACGGGACTACACAACTGATCAGAAGAGCAGAAACACCGGCTGATTATTTCGCAACATTCGACTGCTTTGATATCGGAAAAAAACTGATTGAAAAATAGTTGTGGAAAAAATCAGGTTTAGATATAATGATAGTGTCCTTTCAATTAAGAAACGGGCACTATCATTTTTTATGAGGAGGCAATAAAATGAAAAAACATGGTGTACTGGCGCTGGTGCTGGCCGGAGTGATGTTACTGTTATGCGGATGTGGAGGTATGACAACGGACGATGCAATGGATTATGTACAGTCTGCCTTGGATTGTGGATACAAAGCAGAAGTTAAGAAGTATGCCGAGATAACAGAGACGACAGAAAAAGAAGCCAAAAAAGAATACGAGACAAATCTTGATACGATTATGAAAGAAGCCGGTTTTGATGACACCGGTGTATCGGATGAATTAAAAGCGGACTATCGTTCGATGTTTGAAAAAATGTTAAAGAGTGCAAATTATAAAGTGAAAGAAGCAAAAGAAACAGAAGATGATGAATTTACTGTAACTGTTGAAGTGTGTCCGTTTACGGCATTTTCTACTGTATCAGATGAGCTTGATCAATGGGTGACAGACACATATTCGAATGTAGAATCAATCCCGTCAGATGAAGAACTTAATGAGGCAATCATGCGGAAGATGTATGAAATTATGAGTGCAAAACTTGCAGACCCGACGTATGGCGATAAGATGGAAAAAGAAGTTCACGTAAAGGTGAATAAAGACGGAGCATATTATATTCCGAATGATGATCTCATGGCAGTAGATGATGCACTGTTCCCGCAGAATCAGCTTTAGGTTTCGGTTAATAAAATATGAATTAAAAACTATGTACAACACAGATTTGGGGGATTGACATCTCTGGAATCTGTGTTGTATTATATACAAAAATAATTGAATAACATTCTGTTGTTCGGTCTTATTTAATTTCAGATAAATGATCAAAAGGCAGGTCATGCTTCTCATATGACGTTGCCAGATAACCCATTTATAATCTATCCAAGTGAATATGGAATAATCTGACAGATTTTACGTTGTGTTTGACATGGAAAGGAGGTATTTACAACGGTCGGATTAATATAAATAACAAGAAAGAGAGGAATTGTATGACGAAGATTCAAAAAAGTAAGAAAACGATAGCTTCGTTACTGGCAGGGATATTGCTATGTCAGGTCTCTGCGTTTGGCGTGTCACAGACCAGTGTGAATGCGGAAAATCCGGCAAGGAAGATGAGTTTTGAAGTTGTAGGAGAAGGTTCCGTAACAGTAACAGATGTAGAGGATTGTATAAGAACGGTCCAATCAGGCAGTGAAATAACAGTGCCTGATGGAATGTGTATACGTGTACAATCGGATGCGGAAGAAGACACCAGGATCAGCATGAAGATACTTGATGAAGAAGGCAGATACGAGCTGGAAGACACTTCGGTGACAGAGGGGAAGAGTTACTGGCGTGATATTACAGCTATGGGTATGAACAAGAAAGTAGTCATAACATTCGGGAATGGAGCAGAAAGAAGCAGTGTATATTCAAGAAGAATGGTACAGGCGCGGGGAAATCAGCAAAAGCCGGAAGTAGGGGATGTATTTACCGGAAATTGTGTGGTCACGGCTGTGAATGGTGGAAACGGTCATACGGTACACGGGGTAACCATGGGCGGATTTACCGGAATCCTTGCCGGCGTTACTGCAAACGGAGGGTGTGCGGATCATACGGCTGCTGCGCCATATACAGGGCAGGAATGCACCTATAAATACACCATTACTGCAGTGAATAAAGCAACGGGAGAGGTTACAGGAAACTTATACTGTACGAGTGTGACTGGGGCAACGGATGGCGTGACAAAAGACAGCAGCGGCAGGCTGATCGGGTATCAGAGAGTCAGCGGAACTGCCGTCATACACCGCAGTTACAACGGTTATGCAAAGTTAAAAAAGGGAAAGACACTGACAACGCTTACAGATGGTAATGCAGAATATTCTTTGGAAGGTGCAGCCTACGGAGTCTATTCAGATCGTGGCGCAACGAAAGAAAACGCTGTATTTACAACGGACAAAAACGGAGAGTCTAATACGCTGGAATTAGAAGAAGGTATGTATTATGTAAAAGAAAAGAAAGCACCAAAAGGATATAAACTGGATGAGAGGATATATCCGGTAACAGTTACATCCGGACAGACAGCAGAAGTAAATGTGAAGGATGTACCGGTGTATTCAGATATAGAATTGCTCCTGGATAAAATCGATCAGGAGAGCAAAGAGGAAAAAGCACTTGGCGGTGGAAGCCTGGAAGGTGCAGAGTTTACAGTACGCTTTTATGCAGGCAGATATACGCAGGAATCTTTGCCTGAAAAACCTTCGAAAGTATGGGTGTTACGTACCAAAAAGGAGAATGACGTCTGCAGAAGTAAACTGGGAAAAGAGTATCAGATATCCGGTGATGATTTTTATTATGCAGAAAATGGAGATAAGCCGGTGCTTCCGCTTGGAACAGTCAGCATTGAAGAAACCAAAGCACCAAAAGGATATATGCTGGAACAGGCTTATATAGAAGGAGATAACGGAAAACTTGCAGAAAATTATTACCTGACACAGATCGTTCAGAACGGAAATCAGACCAATATACAGGGTGGAAACAACTATAAAATAGCAGACCGTATATGTAGAGGGGATATTGAATTTCAGAAAAAAGATGAAGAAACACAGATGGCAATGGCAGGAATTCCGTTTCAGATCACATCGGTAACGACGGGTGAATGTCACCGGATCATGACAGACGAAAATGGATATTTTTCATCGGCATCTGATTATACGAAACACAGCAAAGATACCAATAGCGGACAATCTGAAAGTGGTGTGTGGTTTGGAACGAACAGTAACGGAGAAAGTGTAGAGGTAAATGATGCATATGGTGCATTTCCTTATGATACCTATCGGCTGGAAGAACTTCGCTGTGAAGAAAATGTAGATAAAGTTCTGTATAAAGGAACATTCCGTATTTCCAGGGACCGGTATGTTGTTGATCTTGGGACAATACTTAATCCAGATCTTACAATTGCAACATCAGCAAAAGATGAAGCAACCGGAACACATTATTCAAATGCAGACGAAAAAGTAACGATCATAGATACCGTCACTTATACAGGTTTGAAAAAAGGGCAGGAATATGTCATGAAGGGTACATTGATGGACAGGGAAACAGGGGAAATGATTCTGGATGGCGAAAACAGAAATATTACTGCTTCTAAGAGATTTAAGCCGAAGACAGCCGAAGGCAGTGTGGAAGTGAAATTTGAATTTGATGCAAAGTCTCTGGCTGGAAAAAGTATTACAATATTTGAAGAATGCATGTTGGATAATACAGTGATCGCAGTGCATAAGGATCTGGAAGATGCAGATCAGATGATTCATTTTCCAAAATTAAAAACTTCTGTAAAAGACGAAGTAACAGATATGAAGATGGTAAAAGCTGAGAAAGATATGCGGATTATAGATACGGTAGAATATCATAATCTGAAAAAAGGGAAAAAATACAAGATTACCGGAACGTTAATGGATAAGGAAACAGGAAAAGCAGCAAGAAGTGCGTCTGGCAGAAAGATAACAGAAAGTGTAGAATTTGTTGCAGAAGGAAAAGACGGAACAGCGGAAGTAGAATTTGTGTTTGATGGAAGTAATCTTGCAGGAAAGACATTGGTCGCATTTGAAAAATTATATTATGGTGATAAATTATATGCAGTACATACAGATCTGGAAGATGCAGATCAGACAATCCATGTGCCGTCAGCAGGGACAACGGCTTCTGACAAAAATACAGGGACACATCATGCATATGCCGGTGAATATGTAGAACTTACAGATACGATAGAATACAGGAATCTACTGCCTGGTGAAACCTACACATTACATGGAACGGTAGTCGAGAAGGAGACAGAACAGCGGTTGAGTGAAGAAACACAGCAGGAATTTATTCCGGAAAAGGCAGATGGCAGTATTGAAATTGCATTTGAAATCAACGGAACTGATCTGTCGGGAAAAACGGCAGTTATATATGAAGAGATTAAAATAGACGGAAAAAGCATCGCAGAACATAAAGATCCGGAGGCAAAAGAACAAAGTATTTATTTCCCGAAGATTGGTACAAAAGCTATGGATAAAAAGTCAAAGACGCAGGAAGGAGATGCAAGAGAAAAGCAGACAATCATAGATCAGGTGTCTTATGAAAATCTGCTGCCTGGCGAAACTTACATATTAAAAGGCGTTTTGATGGATAAAGCGGACGGGAAAGAAATGACAGATAAAAACAACAGAAAAATCACAGGCAGAACAACATTTACGCCGGAAAAATCAGCAGGAACAGTCGAAATGACATTCGAACTTGATGCACGTGAATTGGGTGGGAAAGCGGTTGTGGTATTTGAGAATCTGTATGATGAGGAAGATCATCTGATTGCAGATGAAGCGAATATAGATAATGCGGATCAGACAATTATATATAAGAATAATGAAAAATCTGCAGTATCGCCGAAAATCAACACAGACAATCCGAAACCATCTTCATCCATCCGTAAATCACCGAAGACAGGAGTGGAAAATCATACATTTTTATGGATGTTGACGCTTGGATCTCTGGGAACAGCGGTTGCGGCCGGAATTGCAATTTATAGAAAAAAACGGGATTGATGAAAGTTAAGCACTAGCGGAAGAAAATAGAATCTTCTGTTAGTGCTTTTTGTATAAAAAAAGAAACATTTACTTCTTGCGAAACCATGGTAATAAAAATGGTAAAAATAGTAAATGTCCCAATCGTTAAAATCCTTGATTATACTGTTTTTTGAATGCGGATAGTGGGACTTGAACCCACACGAAGTCACCTCCGCAAGATTTTGAGTCTTGTGCGTCTGCCATTCCGCCATATCCGCATATGTGTTGTTCACACAACAAAATAAATTATAACTATAAATGTATCGTCTGTCAATCTTTTTTTAAAAAAAAAGAAAAGGTGAATGTGACAGATAAGGGAAGAATAAGTAGGAGTAAAAATTAGCCTTTTAAAAAGAAGCAAATTGGTGTATAGTAAGATAGTGATTTTATAAGAAAATGAACTATTTAGATGGAGAGATAAAATGAGCAGTAAAATTGTTCTGATAGATGGCCACAGTATTTTGAACCGTGCCTTTTATGGGCTGCCGGATCTGACGAATGCAGAAGGCCTTCATACAAATGCAATATATGGATTTCTGACGATTATGTTTAAACTTCTGGAAGAAGAAAAACCAGACTATCTGACGGTGGCATTTGATGTCCATGCTCCGACTTTCAGACATAAAATGTATGCAGAATATAAAGGCACCAGAAAACCGATGGCTGATGAACTAAGGCAGCAGGTTCCTGTGATCAAAGAAGTGCTTCAGACAATGGGAGTGAAGACGATCGAATGTGCGGGTCTGGAGGCCGATGACCTGATCGGTACACTTTCCAAGCGTTGTGAGCGCAAGGATATGGAAGTTGTGGTTATTTCCGGAGACCGTGATCTGTTGCAGCTGGCAACTGAGCATGTAAAGATCCGAATTCCGAAGACGAAGCAGGGCAGAACGGAGATAGAAGATTACTATGCCAAAGATGTTTTTGAACGCTATCAGGTGACACCGGAAGAATTCATCGATCTGAAAGCGTTAATGGGCGACACGGCAGATAATATTCCGGGAGTTCCTGGTATCGGGGAAAAGACAGCGACAAAGATCATCACACAGTATCACTCGATAGAAACGGCGCACGATCATGTGGAAGAACTGAAGCCGCCGAGAGCGTCTAAATCATTAAATGAATACTGGGATCTTGCGGTGCTTAGCAAAGAACTTGCAACAATCAATGTGAATGCTGAGTTTTCATATGAACTTTCAGAAGCAAAACTGGGTAACATATACACTGAGGAAGCATATGTCTTCTTTCAGAAACTAGAGTTTAAAAATCTTCTTTCCAGATTCGATGTTGCGGCACCGGCAAATAAGATCGAGGATGGTTTCAGGATTATCACTTCAAAAAGAGAGGCAGAAGAGATTTTTGCAAAGGCTGAAAAGGCACAGACGACAGGAACAGTACTTTTTAAAGATATGGAAAATGTATTGCCGTTATTTGCAGATCAGGCCGGACTCGGAGGTATCGGTCTGTGCTTCTCAAATGAAGCAGGCTTTTGTATAAAAACCGGGAATGATATATCAGGAGAATGGCTTTTGGAAAAGCTTGCAGATGTGGCAGAAACGACAGATACATTTTCGATGTTTCATCTGAAAGAATCAATGGATCAGATTAAGATCCGGAAACCGGAAAATTGTTTTGATGTGAGTGTGGCTGCATATCTGCTGAATCCACTTAAGAATAATTATACATGGGAAGATGTTGCGAGAGAACATCTGGACCTGATGGTTGATGAAAAGGCAGATCAGGAAATAAAGGCCTGCTATGAAGCTTATACAAATTATGCATCGGTAGAAGTCCTGAGCCGGAAATTAGCGGATACGAAGATGGATACTTTATTCCGGGAAATTGAGATGCCGCTGGTATTTACATTGTTCGATATGGAGCAGAATGGTATCCGTGTTGAGGCAGAGGCATTAAAACAGTATGGCAATCAGCTCGCCGGCAAGATCGGTGATCTGGAAAAGGAGATCTACGAAGAGGCTGGCGAAACATTTAATATTAATTCGCCAAAACAGCTGGGTGTGGTATTGTTTGAAAATATGAAGCTTCCGGGTGGGCGAAAGACAAAGACGGGTTATTCCACTGCTGCAGATGTTCTTGAAAAACTGGCGCCGGAACATCCGGTAGTTGCAAAGATTTTGGAATACAGACAGTATGCAAAGCTCAAATCCACATATGCGGACGGACTGGCAAATTATATTCAGGATGATGGAAGGATTCATGGAAAATTCAATCAGACGATCACGGCAACCGGAAGAATCAGCAGTACAGAACCAAATCTTCAGAATATTCCGGTGCGGATGGAGCTTGGCCGCCTGATCCGTAAAGTATTCATTCCGGAAGATGGATACCAGTTCGTGGATGCCGATTATTCACAGATCGAACTTCGCGTATTGGCACATTGTTCCGGAGATGAGCATCTGATCCGGGCATATAAAGAACAAAGTGACATTCACCGTATTACAGCCTCACAGGTGTTTCATATACCGTTTGACGAGGTGACTCCGCAGCAGAGAAGGAATGCAAAAGCCGTAAATTTCGGTATTGTGTATGGAATCAGTTCATTTGGACTGAGTCAGGATCTGAGCATTACACGAAAAGAGGCTGCAAAATATATTGATGATTATTTTGCAACCTATCCGGGAATCAAGACATTTCTGGATCATGCAGTGACACATGCAAAAGAAGAAGGGTATGTGGTAACACTGTTCGGAAGAAGACGTCCGGTTCCGGAGCTTTCTTCCAGTAATTTCATGCAACGTTCGTTCGGAGAGCGGGTGGCAATGAATTCTCCGATTCAGGGAGCGGCAGCAGATATCATAAAGATTGCAATGATCCGGGTGAATCAGAAACTGAAAAAACAGAAGATGAAATCAAGACTTGTCTTACAGGTGCATGATGAACTTCTGATAGAAGCATATGAACCGGAACTGGAAGCAGTTCAAAAGATTTTAAAAGAAGAGATGGAGCATGCGGCCAAATTAAAGGTGCCGCTTGAAATAGACATGCATACAGGAGTGAACTGGTACGAAGCAAAATAAGAGGTGTGAGAGATGAAGATTATAGGAATTACCGGAGGAGTAGGCGCAGGGAAAACACAGATTTTGGAATATCTGAATAATAAATATGGTGCGACTATTTGTATGGCAGATGAAGTAGGAAAGAAACTGCAGAAAAAAGGAACAGAATGCTTTGATGAAATTGTTGCACATTTCGGAGAGGAAATTCTGGATGAAAAAGGAGAGTTGGACCGGACAAAGCTTTCAGACATTGTTTTTTCCGACAGGGTTGAACTTTCTGTACTGAATGGGATTGTACATCCAAAAGTAAAAGAAGAAATTCAGAAGAAGATTGCAAGAGAAGAACGAAAAAGTACGAATCTGATGCTGATTGAAGGAGCACTTCTGATCGAGGATCATTATGAGGAGATCTGTGATGAACTTTGGTATGTGTATGTGGAAGATTCGATCCGCAGAAAACGTCTGAAATATGCAAGAGGATACGAGGACTGTAAAGTGGATCAGATTTTCGAAGCACAGCTTCCGAAAGATCTGTTCATGCGTCACTGTGACCGGGTGATCGACAACAGCGGACAGTTTGAAGAGACAAAGATCCAGCTGAATAAGATCATAGAAGACTTATAGAAAGGCAGATAATATTTAATATGAGATTATGCAGTATTGCAAGTGGAAGCAGTGGAAACTGTATCTATATAGGAGATGATCAGACTCATCTTCTGGTTGATACCGGTATCAGCAAGAAAAGAATAGAAGAAGGGTTGGCAAAATTGGAGATAAAAGGCGATGAACTGGAAGGTATCCTGATCACACATGAACATGTGGATCATATTCAGGGACTTGGTGTGTTCAGCAGAAAATATGAGATTCCAATCTATGCGACACCCGGAACTATTGCGGGAATCCGTAATTATAAAAAATTAGGAAACCTTCCGGATGGACTATTACACGAGGTAGATATAGATCAGCCATTTTCACTGGGAACACTGAATATTGATCCGTTTGCAATCTCCCATGATGCGAACGAACCATCCGGATACCGGATAGATAATGGGAAAAAGGTAGTTGCAGTTGCAACAGACCTTGGAATATATGATGATTATACCGTAGAACATCTAAAAGATTTGAATGCGGTCGTTCTGGAAGCAAATCATGACATACATATGTTAGAAGTAGGACCATATCCATACCCCCTGAAACGGAGAGTTATGGGAGATAAGGGACATCTGTCTAACGAATTGTCAGGAAAGCTTCTTTGCGATATATTACATGATGACTTGCAGTATGTCGTTCTTGGACATTTAAGTAAAGAGAATAATTATGAAGAACTGGCATATGAGACGGTCAGACTGGAAATCAGCATTGGTGATAATCCTTATAAGGGAAATGACATTCCGATGATGGTAGCTAAACGGGATCAGGTATCTGATATCATTGCATTATAAGAAAGAAACAATGGCGAAGACAATAGGAGGAAAACAAATCATGAAGAAATGTGTAATCACAGTTGTAGGAAAAGACACCGTAGGTATTATTGCAAAAGTATGTGAGTATCTTGCAGGAGCAAATGTTAATATCCTTGATATCTCTCAGACCATCGTAGATGGATACTTTAATATGATGACGATTGTTGATGTAACAAATTGCAGCAAAGAAGTGGCTGTGGTTTCAAAGGAGCTGGAAGAGATCGGAACTTCTATCGGTGTTGCCATTCACTGTCAGAGAGAAGAAATATTTGAAAAAATGCACAGATTATAAGCAAATTAAAAATATTCACGGAAAGGCAGGAAAAACACATGATAAACAGATATGAAGTATATGAGACAAATCAGATGATTGCAGAGGAGAATCTGGATGTACGTACAATTACCCTTGGAATCAGTCTGTTGGATTGTATAGATGCAGACCTTGATAAATTAAATGAAAATATTTACAACAAAATCACTACCGTTGCGAAAGATCTTGTGAAGACCGGAGAGGAGATCGAGCAGGAATTTGGTATTCCGATCGTTAATAAACGAATCTCCATAACACCGGTAGCACTGATCGGCGGTGCGGCATGCAAAAGTCCTGAGGATTTTGTTACGATTGCAAAGACATTGGATAAAGCTGCAAAAGAAGTCGGTGTAAACTTCATCGGTGGTTATTCGGCGCTGGTGTCAAAGTCTATGACAAAAAGCGATGAGAACCTGATCCGCTCGGTTCCGCAGGCACTTGCATGTACAGACCGTATCTGCAGCTCGATCAATGTGGGATCAACGAAGACCGGTATTAACATGGATGCAGTACGTCTGTGTGGTGAAATTGTAAAGAAGACAGCTGAAGCAACAAAAGAAAATGATTCTCTCGGATGTGCAAAACTTGTAGTATTCTGTAACGCGCCGGACGATAATCCATTTATGGCAGGTGCATTCCTTGGTGTAACAGAAGGAGATGCTGTGATCAATGTCGGTGTCAGCGGACCTGGTGTTGTAAAGCATGCGATTGAACAGGTGCGGGGCAAAGGCTTCGAAGAGTTATGTGAGACGATTAAAAAGACAGCATTTAAGGTGACTCGTGTCGGACAGTTGGTTGCCGGAGAAGCATCCAAACGTCTTGGTATTCCATTTGGAATTATTGATCTGTCACTGGCACCGACTCCGGCAATTGGAGACAGCGTCGCAGAGATTCTGGAAGAAATCGGTCTGGAACGTGTTGGTGCGCCGGGAACGACGGCAGCGCTTGCAATGTTAAATGATCAGGTTAAAAAGGGCGGTGTTATGGCTTCTTCTTACGTAGGCGGACTGAGTGGTGCTTTTATCCCTGTAAGTGAAGATAAAGGTATGATCGATGCAGTGGAAATGGGTGCACTCACAATTGAAAAACTGGAAGCAATGACATGTGTATGTTCGGTAGGACTTGATATGATTGCGATTCCGGGTAAGACAAGTGCTTCTACTATTTCCGGAATTATTGCAGATGAGATGGCAATTGGTATGGTGAACCAGAAGACGACCGCAGTACGTCTGATTCCGGTTATTGGAAAAGATGTCGGAGAGACGGCAGAATTTGGTGGGCTTCTCGGTTATGCACCAATCATTCCGGTCAATGAATATGACTGCAGTGCATTTGTGAATAGAAAAGGAAGAATCCCTGCTCCTGTACACAGCTTTAAGAACTAAAAAGAGAACAGAGCTATAAGAAAAACGTGTGGCATATGATAATGAATATAATTTATATTATCATATGCTACACGTTTTTGTGCCTGGACAGGAAAGGAGCGCTGCTGACGAAAGTATGATTTATATACTATACATGTATGATCTGCTTTTGGTATTCGTTTATGAAAGGAATTCCGAACTTGTCGGACACTACGCTTTCGTATAGATCTGATGCAAAAGTGGTCTGATCCAGCATTCGTATTGTTTCCGGAAGAAGCGAATCTGTCTGCCCTAATTTTGTAATAACCGGAATGCTGGCGTTTTCTTTTATCTGACGCAGCACATCGGCATGTTCTTTGCGAAATCCAAGAATTCTGGTATAGATGCAGGAAGATTCCCGGTATCTCAACATATCTTCTTTTTTTACGGCCAACAGAATATGCAGCAGGCCTCTGCTGATACGGCTGTAAGTCAGTTCTTTTGTTTTTAAAAGCTGACAGAACTGTTCGAAGTTCAGAAACTGATTCCGGTTTCGGATGATACGGTTTGCAAGATCCTCGGATATATCCTGATACTCACATAGAGATCTCCGGGTTTCGCAGAGCAGGCGGTATTTTAATAAAAGGGAGAAATCATTTGTTTCAATGGGACAAGATTGATTCCATGCATCCCGTAACAGGCGCAGGGCGTTTTCGGGAAGCTGGTTCTGCAACAGTTCGGAGAATCCGTCCGGTGTCTGCTGAGGATTTGCCGGATATCTGCTGAATGGCTGCTTCTCCCAATGTCTCAGGGCATTCCGAATGGCAGAGGCAGAACTTGACTGTGGCTGAAGTTTTGTGTCATGGTATCCGGAAGAGTCCCGCTTTAACGTGTATGGTACCATCCTGCTGTTCTGCTTTTTTAGTGCTTTCAGATATTCAATCCCAAGAATATTATTGGGTTCAGAAAGAATCTGTGAAACGGAAGCATCACCGGTTAATTTTTCCAAAGCCTGGTGTCTGGCGGCAGGAAAAGAATGTCCTTTTTTTAATGCATCCTGAAGCATATGGCTGTAAGTATCTGATTCGGAGAGAAGCAGCTGTGCAATATGCTGTAAAACAGAAAGCTCTCCGCATTCACTTCCAAAGCATAATGTATCGATGCATCCCAGACCTTCCAGAATAGAGATGGCGCCTTGGGCGAAGAATTCGGCACTGCCGGATGCATAGCAGACAGGAAGCTCGCAGATAGCCGATGCGCCGTTTAGAAGTGCCATATGCGCACGGGAATGCTTGGATAGAAGCGCAGGAGTTCCGCGCTGTACATAATCGCCGCTCATGACGATTACAACCCGGTCGGCACCGGTTAGTTCCCTGGCTCTTTCTATATGATAAAGATGTCCGTTGTGAAATGGGTTATATTCTGTAATAAGTCCAACAGTTTTCATGAAAATCTCCTTGTATAACATTCTGAAATTGATTATACTATACAATGATTTGGTACGCAAATGGGATGTTTGCCGGGCAAGATCCGAAGAAAGGAGGAGGCATATTATTATGGAAGAAAATATGAATGAGGAAGCCTTAACGGCAGACGGGCAAAAAGACGATGATATTGATTATGTAGAAGACAGAGAAGAACTGACTGAAGAACGTATTAAGGATATGCTGGATGCCCGGGAATATAAAGAATTGAAAGAAGAACTGGAAACAAATATGTATCCGGTGGATCTTGCGGAGATTCTGGAAGAATTTGATCAGAAACACATGGTGCTGGTATTCCGTCTGCTTGCAAAAGAAGAAGCGGCAGAGACATTTTCATATATGAACAGCGATATGCGCGAAGACCTGATCAATGCACTGACGGATTCCGAACTGGAAGAGATCATGGAGGAAATGTATCTGGATGATACCGTTGATGTGCTGGAAGAGATGCCTGCCAACGTGGTAGACAGACTGCTGATGGTGACAGATGCGGAAAAACGTCAGCAGATCAATCAGCTTCTTCAGTATCCGGAGGACAGTGCCGGAAGTGTGATGAATGTAGATTATATTGCACTGCGAAGAGAGATGACGGTTGCTGATTCCATATTAAAAATAAGACAGGTTGGTCTCAACCGGGAGACGATTTATACCTGTTATGTAACAGAACAACGTCATCTGATCGGGCAGGTTGACATAAAAGAACTGCTGACCAGCAGTGAATCCAAGACGGTTGAAGAGATCATGGATACGAATATGTTGTATGCCCGTACGACAGACGATCAGGAAGACGTTGCCAATATCATTACAAAATATGGTCTGATTGCATTGCCAATCGTAGATCATGAAAACTGTATGGTTGGTATTGTAACCGTTGATGATGCGATGCAGGTACTTCAGGATGAGACAACGGAAGATATCAGCATCATGGCCGGTGTCAATCCAAATGAAGACTCGTATTTCGGGACATCAATATTCGAGCATGTAAAGAGCCGTATTCCCTGGTTGTTGTTTCTGATGCTGTCTGCGACGGTAACACAGATGATTATGAACAGCTACGAGAATGCACTGGCACTGATGCCGCAGCTTGCAGGATTTGTTCCGATGCTTACCGGAACCGGAGGAAACTGTGGATCGCAGAGCTCGACACTTGTGATCCGCGGACTTGCTGTCGGAGAGATTGAATTTTCGGATCTGTTTAAAGTAATCTGGAAAGAAATCCGCATTGCATTCTGCATCAGCATCATACTGTCTGTGGTAAATGGAATCCGTATCATGTTGATGGGACAGGGAGATGCTATGATGGCATTTACCATAGGTCTGACGATGGCTTGTACAGTGTTGATCGCAAAAGTAGTCGGATGTACACTTCCTCTGATCGCTAAGAAAATCGGACTTGATCCGGCAATCATGGCGACACCGCTGATCTCCACACTGGTTGATATCAGCACGATCAGTGTATATTTTGCGATCGTGAGTTACGTATTTCACTTATAATACTGTGAAATTGCAATAGTTTTTGTCAAAAGCAGGATAAATATTGTACATTGTACGCAAAAAGAGACATAAGATTACCGTAAGAGCCCTTGTCCGCAAGGGTTCTTTGTATTATAATGAAAATACTGAGAAAAATATTTGGAAAGGAGTCTATTTATCATGGGATTTATAGATGAAATCAAAGCAAAAGCAAAAAGTTGTAAAAAAACAATCGTTCTTCCAGAGAGCGAAGACATCAGAACTTATGAGGCAGCAGAGGCAATCTTAAAAGAAGGGACAGCTAATCTGGTCCTGATCGGAAGCGAAGAAGAGATCGCTAAGAATAAAGGGGATTTCGATATCACAGGAGCAACAATCGTTGACCCTGCTACATACGAGAAAACAGATGAATATGTAGCAACACTTGTTGAACTGAGAAAGAAAAAAGGAATGACAGAAGAACAGGCAAGAGAGATTCTTCTTACTAATTACTTATACTATGGTGTAATGATGGTTAAGATGAAAGATGCAGACGGAATGGTATCAGGAGCATGCCACTCTACAGCTGACACACTTCGCCCATGCCTTCAGATTCTGAAGACAAAACCAGGAACAAAGCTTGTATCTGCATTCTTTGTTATGGTAGTACCTGATTGCGACATGGGAGAGAACGGAACATTTGTATTCGCTGACTGCGGACTGAACCAGAATCCTACATCCGAAGAGCTTGCAGCAATCGCTCAGTCTTCAGCAGAAAGCTTCAAACAGCTCGTTGGTGCTGATCCAAGAGTTGCTATGCTTTCTTACTCAACAATGGGAAGTGCAAAACACGATGACGTAACAAAAGTACAGGAAGCTGTTAAGATCGCAAAAGCTGAGAATCCGGATCTTATGTTAGACGGAGAGATGCAGCTTGATGCAGCACTTGTTCCTTCTGTTGGAGCAGCTAAAGCACCAGGAAGCCAGGTTGCAGGAAAAGCCAATACTCTGATCTTCCCTAACCTTGATGCAGGTAACATTGGATACAAACTTGTTCAGCGTCTTGCAAAAGCAGAAGCTTACGGACCAATGACACAGGGAATCGCAGCACCTGTTAATGACCTTTCAAGAGGATGCAGTGCGAAAGATATCGAAGGCGTTGTTGCAATTACAGCAGTTCAGTGCCAGAACCAGTAAGATCTAAGAAGGAGAAAATAGAATGAAAGTATTAGTAATCAACTGTGGAAGTTCATCTTTAAAATATCAGCTGATCGATATGGAGAATGAAAGTGTTCTCGCAAAAGGTCTCTGCGAAAGAATCGGAATCGAAGGTTCTGTATTGACACATAAACCTACCGGAAAGGACAAATATGTAGTAGAAACAGCTATGCCAGATCACAGCGTAGCAGTAAAACTTGTACTGGATGCCCTGATGGATTCCGAACATGGTGTGATCGAGAATGCGGATGAGATTACAGCAATCGGACACCGTGTACTGCATGCGGGAACTGTTTACAGTGACGCAACACTTGTAACAGAAGATGTGAAAAAAGTTGTACGTGACTGTTTTGACCTCGGACCACTTCACAATCCGGCTAACTTAATCGGAATCGAAGCTTGCGAAGAAGCTATGCCTGGAAAACCAAATGTAGCAGTATTTGACACAGCATTTGGTATGAATATGCCGCAGAAAGCAGCTATGTATGGTATCCCATATGAATACTATGAGAAATACAGCATCAGAAGATACGGATTCCACGGAACAAGCCACATGTTCGTATCTGGCGAGACATGTAAGATGCTTGGAAAAGATGACGCAAAAGTTATCGTCTGCCATCTTGGTAACGGGGCAAGTATCTCTGCTTCTATTGGTGGAAAATGTGTAGATACAAGTATGGGACTGACTCCTTTGGAAGGTCTGATCATGGGAACACGTAGTGGTGATGTTGATCCTGCAGTTGTACAGTTTATCTGCAATCATGAGAACATCAGTGTTGATGAGATGCTTACAATCCTTAATAAGAAATCCGGTCTTCTTGGAATGACAGGAATTTCTTCAGACTTCCGTGACGTAAGAAAAGCAAGCGAAGAAGGAAATGAAAGAGCAGCACTTGCACTGGATGCTTACAGATATCGTGTGGCCAAATACATTGGTTCTTATGTAGCAGCACTCAATGGTGTGGATGCAATCTCATTTACAGCAGGTGTTGGTGAAAACTCATGGGAGATGAGAAGCGAGATTTGCGAATACCTCGGATACCTTGGCGTTGAAGTTGACGAAGAAAAGAACAAAGCAGCAATCGGTGAGCAGGCAGTTATCTCTACACCTGATTCAAAAGTAAAAATTATCGTCCTTCCAACAAACGAAGAGTTGGCAATTGCCCGTGAAACAGTTAAATTAGTTTAATAATTTATTGTTGACAAATCAAAATTACATGATATAATAGTCTAGTGTGTGAATAGGAGACGATACTATGATATTAAACCTATCCGACGTTCTGTCTGAACAGCATAAAGCAATACATCAATCTGTTCCGATTGAAATGACTTGTTTCAGGTCTGAGATGGGAAATTATGTGATTACAGATAAGACACCGCTTGAGTTGTCGGTAGAATATGCAGGCGACCGCAAGCTTGAAGTGACCGGAAAAGCTGAGATTATATCTTCTGCTCCGTGTGACAGATGTCTGGAAGATGTAGAAGTGAAGGTAATACTTGACTTTAAGCATAAGATTGATACAGAGTCAGATGCATATGATCAGTCAGAAGATTTAGACGAGAATAACTATATTGACGGATATAGCTTAGATGTAGAACAATTGGTCTACAACGAGTTATTGGTAGGGTGGCCGACGAAAATTCTATGCAGCGAAGACTGTAAAGGTATTTGCAACGTATGTGGTCAGAACCTGAATAAAGGTACCTGTAACTGTGAAGATACGGGGCTCGACCCTAGAATGTCAGTTATCCGTGATGTATTTAAGAATTTTAAGGAGGTGTAACCTATGTCAATTTGTCCAAAGAATAAATCTTCTAAAGCAAGAAGAGACAAAAGAAGAGCAAACTGGAAAATGAGCGCACCAAACCTGGTAAAATGCAGCAAGTGTGGCGAATTAATGATGCCTCACAGAGTATGCAAGGCTTGTGGTTCATACAACAAAAAAGAAATCATTGCTCAGGATTAATTTTTGAAAAATGATAAAAAGAGACGATCAGTTTTGGTCGTCTCTTTTTTTGACTGAATTTTGTATAAAATGGTGAAAAAAAGATAAAATGATTACATTTTGTGTTGCAACATTTTCTGAAAGTGTTATAATTTTAACCAGATATAGAACGTAGTCTATAAATAAACTGCCGATGGGGAAAGTGAAAATTCGTTTTACCGGCAAAGAGATGGACTATGTAGCTAAGGAGGAAAACAAAATGACAGAAGTAGCAAAGCGTATTGAAAAGCTTCGCGCACTGATGGCAGAGCAGAATATCGATGCATATGTTGTACCGACTGCAGATTTCCATCAAAGTGAGTATGTAGGAGAGCATTTCAAGGCAAGAAAGTTCATCACCGGATTCAGTGGTTCCTACGGAACAGCTGTAATCGCAAAAGATGACGCGGGTCTGTGGACAGATGGAAGATATTTCACACAGGCACTGACAGAGATGGAAGGCAGTGGAGTACGTCTGATGAAGATGTTCGTTGATGATACACCTTCTACAACAGAATGGCTTGCTCAGAAGATTCCGGAAGGCGGAAAAGTTGCATTTGACGGCCGTGTTCTTTCTATGGGTGAAGGACAGGAATATGAAGAAGTATTGGGCGCAAAGAATATCACAATCGAGTATGAAGTAGATCTGATCGATCAGATCTGGGAAGACCGCCCATCTCTTTCTAAGAAACCTTGCTTCTTTCTGGAAGATAAGTATACAGGAGAGAATGTTGCATCCAAGCTGAAACGAGTTCGTAAGAAGATGGCTGAATACGGAGCAACAGTACATCTGATTGCGTCTCTGGATGATAATGCATGGCTTCTGAACTTCAGAGGAGATGATATCGACTTTTTCCCACTGGTTCTGGATTATGTGATCGTACGTAAAGACAGTGTAGATCTGTATATTGATGACAGCAAACTGAATGACCGCATCAGAGAAGAAATGGCAAAGAATAATGTCAATATTCATCCATATAATGACATTTACGAAGATGCCAAGAAGATCGGTGCAGATGAGGTTGCACTGATCGACCCGATGAAGATGAACTATGCACTGTATAAGAGCCTTCCGTGTAAGGTAGTAGAAGGAGCTAACCCAACTATCCTGATGAAAGCGATTAAGAATGATGTTGAGATTGAGAACATCAAAAATGCAGAGCTGAAAGACAGTATCGCACTGACAAAATTCATTTACTGGGTTAAAAAGAACTATGACAAGATGGAGATTACAGAGCTTTCTGCTTCAGATAAACTGACAGCTCTCCGTGCAGAACAGGAAGGATATATCCGTGATTCATTCGAACCACTGCAGGCTTTTGGCGAGCATGCTGCAATGATGCACTATGCACCATCCAAAGAGACAGACGTTGTATTAAAAGAAGGCGGTATGCTTCTGAGCGATACAGGCGGCGGATATTATGAAGGTTCTACGGATATCACCAGAACAACAGTATTGGGACATATCACACCGGAACTGAAGAAATATTACACAGCTGTATATAGAGCAATGCAGCACTTAAGCGCAGCAAACTTCCTGTATGGTAACCACGGATGGTCTCTGGATGTTCTGGCAAGACAGCCAATCTGGGATATGAACAAAGACTTCCAGTGCGGAACCGGACATGGATTCGGATATCTTGGAAGTATCCACGAGCCGCCAACAGGATTCCGCTGGTACATCGTTCCTTCTAAGAATGAACATCATCAGTTTGAGCCTGGTATGGTAATTACAGATGAGCCGGGAATCTATGAAGAAGGCGATTTCGGTATCCGTATCGAGAACAACCTGCTTACTGTAAACGGTGAAAAGAATAAATATGGACAGTTCATGCACTTTGAGACTCTGAACTTCGTACCGATCGACCTTGACGGTATCGATCCGGAAGAACTGACAAGATCAGAGAAAGAATGGCTGAATGATTATCACAAAGCCTGCTACGAGAAAGTTGGTCCATATCTGACTGATGAAGAAAGAGAATGGCTGAAAGAATACACAAGAGCTATCTAATACTTCCAAAGTACATAGAAAAGATTGCAAGTAAGTAACTTTACTTATAAGAAAAATTAACTGACATGGGGTGTCAGAAAAATTTATAATAAAAAAAATAGTGCCGCGGGCCAGCGGTCTGCGGCGTCTTTTAAGAAAAGGAGAATAGGTAAAATGGCAAAAATTACAGAAGGATATATGCCTTTCCATGGCTATCAGACATATTACAGAATCGTTGGAGAACAGAAAGATAATGGAAAAGCTCCGTTAATCTGCTTACATGGCGGACCTGGATCTACACATAACTATTATGAAGTTCTGGATAACGTTGCAGATGATGATGATCGTATGATCGTTATGTATGACCAGTTAGGATGCGGTAAATCTTATCTTGACGGACATCCTGAGATGTGGACACAGGATCTCTGGCTGGATGAGTTAGATGCATTAAGAGAACACCTTGGACTGAAAGAATGCCACATCATTGGACAGTCATGGGGTGGAATGATGCAGATTGCATACGCCATCGAGCGTGGAGCAGAAGGTGTAAAATCCTTCATCATTTCTTCCGGACATCCAAGCAGCAGCCTGTGGGCAAGAGAAGGTATGCGTAGAATTAAGATGATGTCTGAAGAAGATCAGGCAGCGATCAACGACGCTCTGGAGCGCAATGATTTCACAGGAGAAGCTTATCTGAAAGCTGTAGATAACTATATGGACAGATACTGCAATTACTGGAGAGAAGATCTTCCGGAGTGCTGTACAAGACCTAAGAAATCTGGCGGAGAAGCTTATCTGTATGGATGGGGACCAAACGAATTCGTTCCATCTGGTACATTGAAAGACTTCGAGTACATCGACAGACTTCATGAGATTAAAGTTCCATCACTGATCATGAGTGGTATCTCTGATCTGTGCTCACCATTAGTTGCAAAGACTATGGCAGATGAAATCCCGAATTCTAAATGGATTCTCTGGGAGAGAGCAAGACATACAACATTCGTAGACAGACACGATGATTATTGCGTAGAGCTGATCAAGTGGATGAACGAATACGATAAATAAGATATAGAGTACGAAAGTACTTTGGTAAAGATCCTCGTCAGTTGATGGGGATCTTTTTTGCGTTCAAATATGTAAGATGTTCATAGTATTGTCAAATTCATATGGTATCCTGTAAAAAAGGAGGTGCATGACATGTACGAACAAGATTATATCATGCGGATGAACAGAGATGTGATCCGGACAATTGCCAAGCTCATTTGGGGCAGAGACGTGGAAGGGCCTATGGATATTAATGCGGACGAATTAAAAAGCGAAGATAAAAAATTGCTTATATTGAATGAACAGGTGGACGTAGAGAAGATTATAGAATTAGAAGAAAAGATACAGGAGCAGATAGTGAATAATAAAGAACGTGCATTAGAACAGGCACTTTTATTTTATTCTTATCTGAACAAACAATCAGATGAATTTCTTGCAGCAAATGATTTTGATAAAGAAAAGATAAAAGAGGGTCTGATGTTTATTGCAAAACAATATGAGATCGCAAATATTGTTAACATGTTATATTTTTAGATGTGGAGATTGAATACATGAATTTGTATAACATAAAGGAATTCAAGAAAACAGGATATACGTGGGATATTCAGGGAAGAAAAACAGCAAGAAGATATATTGCCGCATACTGGAGTATTAATGCACTGGCGATAATTTTTATATGTGTGGCAGCTTGTTTAAATATCAAGTTTGGTTTTTTGAAAATAAACGGTTATTTTTATTTGGTAATAGCTGACATTATTTTTGCATTCGGATTACGAATCACGGCATCTGTATACACAAAAAACAGATTAAAGAAAAAGTCGTTAGAAACACGTTATGACTATAATTTATACCTGTATCATCATCACAGATACTGGAAAAATAAACTAACTGCTAATATGGTATTATTTTCCAACGCAGTTATTGATATAAAGAGGAAGAAATATGTCCGGGCAAAACAAGAACTGGATCTGATGTATAGTGAAAAACATAAGATCAATGATTTAAAGAAAATCTATTTTCTGAAAGTGATCATTGCCTGTTATGAACAGAACGAAGAGGAATTAAAAGATGCTTTTGTGCGTTATACAGGAATAAAAGATACGACAGTGGATTATCCGGATGCAGATACGTTAATGAACTGGATTTTGGACAATGATATAGAAAAAATGACAGAAATGATAGACAAAATAGTCATTCCGGTGAAAAAAAGAAATCCTGTATGGATATGCGGGCTTACACTGTTCCTGACATATAGTTTTATCTTTTTAGGCTTATGCAATGAACTAAATCATGAGGCTGGGTATGATCTTAGAAGAATTTTTTCTTTTGGTTCAGCGGTAGTAGTTGATGCCGGACTTACAATTTTTCTTATCTGTGTCGCTGCATGGATATATCGTCATCAGTATATAGATGACACGATGGCTGCAAAGGGCCGGAAGGCTATACGATTTGGTATGTGTGTAATAATGACGGTTATGGGGATGAATCTATTAGGTATACATTTTTTTAGCCTATGTCTGAAGCTGGATACAAAAGAAGTCGTAACGGAGAAGAAAAACGGATATACATATCTGGATGTGTATTGGGATAATCTGAGATATAACAGTTATACAGTGGCATACCGGACCAATAATCCATTTATAATGAAAAAAGTGAATGTGTTGAGCAATGATCAGGTTAAAACATTGAAAAATCTAAAAAAGCAAAATGAATCCGATTCCAAAAGCAGAACTAAGGAAAAGCAAAACAGCAAGACATCGGATGGAATAACACAGAGTGATTCCGGACAGAACAGTATGACAGAAAATAATCCGAATCAGATTCAGGAATCAGATTCGGATTATTTGAAAGAGAAGGCAGAAATGCAGGCAATTTATAATTATCTTAATAGTACAAATTCTTTACAACAAATGGAACTGAGCTATGCAAGCAATGCAAAAGGCGAGATATATGCAATTGTCGGCAGTGGAACCGAAACAAAAGATGGAAATTCTATAGTGATAAAATATAACCTGTATTATAATAAAGAGAAAATGGATGCAAATAATACGAACTGTGATGAATTTGTAATGGAAAAACAGTATGTAAACGGGGAATATGAGACAGAGATTATTGATTTTTATCTGGTGAATCCGGATACATTGGAAGTTACAGATGAGCATAAGACAACCTGGTAGAAGTAGAAGATGAATAAGCATCAGGTCGAACCATATAAAATAATGATAAGAAAGGAAAGAAGAAAATCATGAACAGTATTTTTCACAGAATCAGTGTAAGAAAGTATGAGGACAGACCGGTAGAAAAAAACAAAATCATCCAGATATTAAAAGCCGGCATGCAGGCACCCAGTGCATGTAATCAGCAGCCATGGGAATTTTATGTAGTAACGGATAAAGAAAAGATAGAGCAGCTTTCAGAGTCAACACCATATTCAAAGTGTGCAGCCGGTGCACCAGTTATCATCGTACCAGTATATCGGAAAGAGGGACTGATATCACCTGATTATGCACAGATTGATCTCTCCATCGCACAGGAGAATATCTGGCTTGAAACAGATGAACTGGGGCTTGGCGGTGTATGGATTGGGATTGCACCGATAAAAGAACGCATGGATCATGTGCACAAATTATTGAATCTTCCGGATAATGTAAAAGTATTCTCGTTGTTTGCATTAGGATATCCGGCAGAGGAAAGACCACAACAGGATCGGTTTGATGAGAACAGGATACATTTTATTGAATAGAAACAGATAGGCATAAGAGGCACTCATCTAAGGGTGTTTCTTATGCTATTTGCTTTATTCTATTCTACCTCATCTTCTGAAGAAAGTTTTTCAAAGCTTCCTGATAATGCCCATAAGATTACTCCACATCATACCCCGAGCAAGGTTCCAAGTAATCTTTTAGGTGCAAATTTATTAATGAAAATGTTATGGAATAACAGCAAAAGAATACAGGAATACACACACAAACAGTCATTTACAGAACCTGCCGCCCGCAATTTTTTTCGAACACAGGGAAATCCTAGAGAATAATTAGTGACTTCACCACATAAATGTGATAAAATAAATCAGCTGGCATATAAGAAAAATAAATGCCTGATCATATAATCTTATAAGAAAGAGGGAAAGTTCTGAATTATTGCAATCGGGAAAATCAGAACTAAAAGAGAGATGGAAAAAGAAAAAAGTAACAGAAGTTCCTTTTCAGGGAAAATAGGATTCGTTCTGTCAGCGGCAGGCGCATCCGTGGGTCTGGGAAATATCTGGAGATTCCCATATCTGGCAGCAAAATATGGCGGAGGAATATTCCTCCTGATCTATATTCTGCTTGCACTGACATTTGGTTATACGATGATTGTCGCAGAGTCGGCACTTGGACGTATGACACGGAAAAGTCCGGTCGGAGCATTCAAGTCGTTTGGAAAGAAAGCCGGCTGGCTGTCGTTCGGCGGCTGGATCAATGCGGTTATTCCGGTGTTGATCGTACCATATTATTCAGTTATCGGCGGCTGGGTAATCAAATACCTGATCGAATACCTTAAGGGGAATAGTACGAAACTTGCGACAGACGGCTATTTTTCAGAATTTATATCAAATGGAGCGTCGACAGAAATCTGCTTTGTAATTTTCTGCATGATTACATTGATCATCATTTATGCAGGAGTTCGTAACGGAATTGAACGAGTATCTAAGTTTATGATGCCGATCTTAGTTATCTTGTCTGTAATTATCGCAATCTATTCGGTAACAAGACCGGGTGCAATGGCAGGTGTAAAATATTTCCTTGTGCCAAATCCAAAGAACTTTTCATGGATGACAGTGGTAACGGCTATGGGACAGATGTTCTATTCTCTGTCGATTGCTATGGGTATTCTGATTACATTTGGATCTTATATGAAAAAAGATACTTCGATTGAAGATTCTACAAGAAATGTAGAAGTATTTGATACTGCAATTGCAATCATGGCAGGATTGATGATCATTCCGGCAGTATTTGCATTCTCGGGTGGAGATCCGGATACACTTCAGGCCGGACCATCCTTAATGTTCATCACAATTCCGAAAGTCTTTGCAAACATGGGATTCGGAACTGCAGTTGGAATTATATTTTTCCTGCTGGTATTATTTGCAGCGATCACAAGCTCCATCGCACTGACGGAAAGTGCCGTATCTACGGTGGAAGATGAGATTGGCTGGGGACGTAAAAAAGCAACGGTAATCATCGGATTGATTATGATCATTCTTGGAACACTTTCCTGTCTGGGATATGGTCCGTTAGCATTTGTGAAGATCATCGGAATGCAGTTTCTGGATTTCTTTGATTTCCTGACCAATTCTGTAATGATGCCGATCGCTGCGCTTATGACAAGCTTATTCGTAACAAAGGTCGTAGGTATCGACCGCATGGAAGAGGAAATCCGCCACGGAGAAAGTAAATTCCGTAGAAAGAAAATCTTTATTGTAATGATTAAGTATTTGTGTCCGATCTTTGCGATTATTATTCTGGCAAGTTCGGTGGCGAATGCGTTTGGGTGGATTACGATGTAGATGGGGTTCTATTTAATTCATCATGGTGGCTGTCACCGATCGGAATAAAACTACAAGGTCCCATCCTGTGCTGACTCCAACCAAGAGTCCGTATGCACAGGATGGGACCTTGTAGTTTTATTCCTGAGTTTTCGCATGCCATAATAATTAAATAGCCAAATACCTCTCTGCACAATAAGCCATACAGGCCGCCCCGATCGGGCACACTGCTTCATTAAACTGTACTTTCGGATTATGTGCAGAATATTTCCCACATTCATCCATATATCCCGCAGACAGATACATGAATGTCGATGGTACGCGTTCAGCAATATTTGCAAAATCTTCAGAAGCACTGGCAGATACACCCGGATATGGTGTCATTCCAGGGATAGTGAGTTCTTTCATAAAGCTGGCGATCTGTTCTGTGAGTTCCGGATTGCAGATCAGTGGAGGTACTTCGGAAATCATAGTGATTTCAGCAGTTCCGCCGAAAGTTTCGGCAATACGGATGGCGGTTTCTTTCATCCGGTGTACAAGGAGTTCTCTGGAGGCCTTGTCATTGGTTCGTATCGTTCCCTCAAGAACGGCTGTATCCGGAATAATATTGGCGGCGGTTCCGGCCTGGAATTTACCGACGGTCATAAGACAGGCTTTGGAAGGATCTGTCTCACGGGCGATTACAGACTGCAGTGCAAAATATACATGGGCTGCAATATTGATCGGATCAACGGAATTCTGAGGATAGGCACCATGTGCTCCCTTTCCTGTGATTTCGATATGAAAACCGTCAACGGAGTACATCATAGTTCCTGTACTGTTATACATGTAGATTCCAACCGGCATTTGCCCTGGAGATACATGATAGGCCAGTGCCGCATCTACTTTCGGATTCTCCAGGATACCATGTTCTATCATATTTTTACTGCCTTCGAATGTTTCTTCCGCAGGCTGGAACATAAATTTGACTGTGCCTTTTAACTCGGCCTCATTTTCTTTTAGCATTTTTGCAGCGGTCAGTAACATGGCAGCGTGAAAATCATGTCCGCAGGCATGTGCTTCTTTTCCGGTCGGGCAGGCAAATGGAAGTCCGCTTTCTTCCGGCATTGGGAGGGCATCCATGTCCGCACGTAATAATAAGACTTTACCGCCATTTCCGACAGTAGCAGTCACACCTTCTCCGCACCTCGAAGGCACCAATCCATATTCGGTTAATTTTTCCATTACATATACGCAGGCCATTGGCATATGAAGACCGGCCTCTGCATTCATATGAAAGTAACGTCTGTTTTTTATGGTTTCATCGTTGAGTTCAAGAGCTCTCTTATAATAATCCATTTATTGATCCCTTTCTTTCTATAATTCCATATCTAATTTTGATGATAAAAGGTATTATACCAACCGGATCATATATTATCAAACTTCTGATAAATATTTTTGAAAATATTGATTTTTGCATGGATGTTTAGTAGAATAAATTCAGTAATATTAGGAGGAATAAATATGTCAGAAATTACGGTGATCGCATTGGACGCTATGGGCGGGGACAATGCACCGGGTGAGATGGTAAAAGGGGCAGTCGATGCCCTTGGACGTGAACAGGACATAAAAGTATATCTGCTTGGCAAAGAAGATATGGTGAATGCTGAATTACAGAAGTACACTTATGACAAGAACAGACTGGAAGTTGTGAATACAACCGAAGTTATAGAAACTGCTGAGCCGCCGGTGAATGCGATCAGAAGAAAGAAAGACTCTTCCATCGTAGTCGGAATGAAGATGGTAAAGGAAGGAAAGGCTGATGCATTTGTATCTGCCGGAAGTTCCGGAGCAATTCTGGTGGGCGGACAGGTAATCGTTGGAAGAATCAAAGGTGTAGAGAGACCACCACTTGCGTCTCTGATCCCGACAGAGAAGGGGGTAGCACTTTTGATCGACTGCGGTGCAAATGTAGATGCCAGAGCATCACACCTGGTTCAGTTTGCAAAGATGGGTTCTATTTACATGGAGCATGTGATTGGTATTAAGAGTCCAAAAGTCGGAATTGTAAATATCGGAGCAGAAGAAGAAAAGGGTAATGCATTGGTAAAAGAAACATTCCCTCTATTAAAAGAAGAAAAAGAACTGAATTTTATCGGCAGTGTGGAAGCAAGAGAGATTCCGCATGGGCAGGCAGATGTCATTGTGACAGAAGCATTTTCGGGCAATGTAATCCTTAAGTTATATGAAGGCGTCGGTGCGGTATTGATCAGTAAGGTGAAAGAAGGACTGATGTCCACCCTCAGAAGTAAGATTGGTGCATTGCTTATCAAGCCGGCGTTGAAATCAACTTTAAAATCGTTTGATGCAAGTGAGTATGGCGGAGCGCCGCTGCTTGGATTAAATGGTCTGGTTGTAAAGACGCATGGAAGCTCGAAATCAAAAGAAGTCAGCAATACATTAATCCAATGTGTAACATTTAAGAAGCAGAAGATCAATGAAAAGATCAGGGAAAGTATTCAATCGGAGCAAAAATCCGCTGAATAATATATTACTAACTATGATAAGAAAAGGAGATTTGATATGGAACTTGAAAAATTAAAAGAAATCATCGCTGATGTATTAAATGTAGAAGTGAATGATATTACAGAGGACACAACATTTGTAGATGATCTGGGAGCAGACTCCCTTGATATCTTCCAGATTATTATGGGAATAGAAGAAACATTTGACATCGAGATCGATAATGATGATGCAGAACAGATTTCTACAGTCGGAGATGCTGTTGAGCAGATCAAGAATGCAACAAACAATAACTAGGCAGATATAAAAAGAACGAAAGGGCCCTGCCAGGGGCTTTTTTCGTTCTTTAGGATGGAGTTTACGATGAGCAAAGACCTTAAAGAATTAGAAGGAAAGATTGGTTACAAATTTGATGACTTTACCCTGTTTACAAAGGCGATGATTCATAGTTCTTACGCCAATGAAAAACATCTTCCGAAGTATGAATGTAATGAACGGCTGGAATTTCTGGGGGATGCAGTTCTTGAACTGGTATCCAGTGAATTTCTGTTTCACAATAATCCAAAGCTTCCGGAAGGTGAACTTACAAAGACAAGAGCAAGTATGGTATGTGAACCGGCACTGGCATTCTGCGCAAGAGATCTTGATCTTGGAGAATACCTCCTGCTTGGTAAAGGAGAAGACGCTACCGGGGGACGAAAGAGAGAATCTGTAACATCGGATGCAATGGAGGCTCTGATCGGAGCAATTTATCTTGATGGTGGTTTTGCTAATGCAAAAGAGTTTATACATCGATTTATTTTGAAAGATTTGGAGAACAAGAAACTCTTTTTTGATAGCAAGACTATCCTGCAGGAAATCGTGCAGGCGAATTTTAAAGAAGTAATCTCGTATCATCTGATTGGTGAAGAGGGACCGGATCATAATAAGACTTTCCGTGTTGCGGTACATATCGGAGAAGAAGAATACGGAGTCGGAGAAGGCCGGACGAAGAAAGCAGCAGAGCAGGAGGCTGCATATATCAGCATTTTGAAACTGCATGAAAAGAATATAAAGTAGGTGTGGAATGTATTTAAAAAGCATAGAAGTGCAGGGATTTAAATCATTTGCCAATAAAATTAAATTCGAATTCCATAATGGAATCACCGGCATTGTCGGTCCGAACGGAAGTGGAAAAAGTAACGTAGCAGATGCGGTCAGGTGGGTGCTGGGAGAACAGCGTGTGAAGCAGTTAAGAGGCGGCAGCATGCAGGATGTTATTTTTTCCGGTACTGAGAACAGAAAGCCGCTTAGTTATGCATCGGTGGCGATCACTCTGGATAATTCAGATCATAAGCTTCCGGTTGACTACGAAGAAGTGACGGTGGCGAGAAAACTGTATCGTTCCGGAGAAAGTGAATATCTGATCAATGGAAGAGCATGCAGATTAAAAGATGTAAACGAACTCTTTTATGATACGGGTATCGGAAAAGAAGGCTATTCGATTATCGGACAGGGGCAGATTGATAAGATCTTAAGTGGTAAGCCGGATGAGAGGCGGGAGCTTTTTGATGAGGCGGCAGGAATTGTTAAATTCAAACGAAGAAAAAGTATGTCAGTCAAAAAGCTGGAAGATGAACGTCAGAATCTGGTCCGTGTCAATGATATTCTGTCTGAGTTGGAAAAGCAGGTTGGGCCGTTAGAACGTCAGTCTGAAAAGGCGAGGGAATATCTGAAACGCAAAGAAGAATTAAAAACATACGATATCAATATGTTTCTTTTGGAAATGGAACGTATCCGGGATCAGATCCGGAATCTGGATGAAAAACTGCGTATTACAAAAGGAGAACTAGAAGAAGCAACCAGAAAGTATGCAGATACAAAGACAGAATATGAGTCGATTGAAGAACAGGTGGAAGTGATTGATGATTCCATTGAAAAAGCGAACCGTCAGTTAAATGAGACAACCATTCTGAAGCAACAGTTAGAGAACCAGATCGCATTGTTAAAAGAACAGATCCACAGTGCGCGGATGAATGATGAACACTTCGATCAGCGTGCCGGTGTTATTGATTCGGAGATAGATGTCCGTGAAGGACAGCTGAAAGAACTTCACACGGAAAAAGATTTCATTGAAAAACAGATGGAAGAAAAGCGGTCAGAAGAAGATAAGATCAAAAATGAACTGACGGAATTGCAGGAGAAGATTGCTCAGATTACCGGATCTGTCGATGAAAAAAAGAATCATATTATGGAAATACTGAATAACAGAGCATCTACGAAAGCCCAGATTCAGAAATTCGATACAATGATGGAGCAGATCCAGGTAAGAAAATCGCAGATTAACCGTGAAATCCTTGCAAATGACAGTGAGATCGCAGAAGAGAATGAGAGCCTGAATAAATTCCAAATGGAATTGAAAGTTATTTCCGACAAGATCATTTCACTGAATGACGAGAATAAAGAATATGAACGCAGGATCAGGGAATTGCAGACTAAGATTTCGAAAGAATCCCAGAAGCTGCAGATCGGACAATCTACTTTTCACAGGGAACAGTCCAGACTGGAATCATTAAAGAATATTACGGAACGGTATGACGGATACGGTAACAGTATTCGTAAAGTCATGGATAATAAGGACCGGGAGCAGGGACTTCTGGGTGTAGTAGCAGATATCGTGAAGGTTGAAAAAGACTATGAGATCGCTATTGAGACTGCACTTGGAGGAAATATCCAGAATATCGTAACGGAGGATGAGGATACAGCAAAACGAATGATTCATTTCCTGAAGAAGAATAAGTTTGGACGTGCAACCTTTCTGCCGTTAACGTCGATCCGTGCGAATTCCGGGATTAACCGGCCGGAAGTACTGAAAGAAACGGGAGTTATCGGGACAGCCAACAAATTGATCCAGGTGGAGAGCAAATATAAAACCCTTGCAGATTATCTGCTGGGAAGAACACTGGTAGTAGATCATATTGATCATGCAACAATGATTGCAAGGAAATACCACCAGTCTATCCGTATCGTAACACTGGAAGGCGAGCTGATCAATCCAGGTGGTTCGATGACTGGTGGAGCATTTAAAAACTCAAGTAATCTTCTGAGCAGACGACGGGAAATCGAAGAATTTGAAAAGACCGTGCAGAAGCTTAAGCAGGAGATGACGGAGATGGAACAACAGATCTCCGGTCTGAAAGAAGAACGTGCAGGGTATTATGAGAAGACCGATGCAATCAGTACAGAACTGCAGAAAGCATATGTCGTACAGAATACGGCGAAGATGAATGCAGATCAGTCATCAGCCAGGATCAGAAGCTTCAGACAGCAGTTTGATAATCTGCGGAATGAAGCTGCGAAACTCGATGCACAGATCACGGAGATCATGGACAATCAGGAATCTATTAATATTGAGCTGGATACATCCGAAAGTCTGGAGAATGATCTGAATCTCACCATTGAGAAAGAGCAGAAAGAACTGGAAGATGTTCATACAAAAGAGAGTATTAAGGCCAGAAAATCAGAACAGATTCATCTGGAATATGCAGGATTAGAGCAAAAATATACATTTATCACGGAAAATATTACCCGTATCTGCGAAGAGGTCGATAAATTCCGGACTGAATTGGAAGAGCTGACAAAGAATAAAGGCGGCAATTCCAGGGAGATCACCGAAAAAGAGGAGAAGATCCAGGAGTTAAAAACAACAATTGATCATTCCGGAGATTTGTTTGAAGAGATCAAACTTCAGATCGAACATTCAAAAAGTGAACGAATGGAACTGAATAAACGTCACAAAGCGTTCTTTGAAAAACGTGAAGAGATCTCGAAACATATGGCGGATCTTGATAAAGAAGTTTACCGTCTGGAAAGCCAGAAAGAAGGCTGCGAAGAAGCTTCCGAGAAGCAGATTAATTATATGTGGGAAGAATATGAACTCACACTGAATCATGCAAAAGAGCTTAGGAATCCGAATCTGACCGATCTTGCAGATATGAAGAGACGGATCCAGGAATTAAAAAGTGAGATCCGTGCACTGGGAAATGTAAATGTCAATGCTATAGAAGAATATAAAAGTGTATCCGAACGTTATGAATTTCTGAAAGGACAGCATGATGATCTGGTTGAAGCAGCCGAAACACTGGAGCAGATCATCGAGGAACTTGATAATGCCATGCGCAAGCAGTTTAAAGAGCAGTTTGCCAGAATTGCCGCAGAGTTTGATCAGGTATTCAAGGAGATGTTCGGCGGTGGAAAAGGAACGCTGGAACTTATGGAAGATGAGGATATTCTGGAAGCAGGTATCCGGATTATTGCCCAGCCGCCAGGAAAGAAGCTGCAGAACATGATGCAGTTATCCGGAGGCGAAAAGGCACTGACGGCAATAGCACTTCTTTTTGCAATCCAGAATCTGAAACCGTCACCATTCTGCCTGCTGGATGAGATAGAGGCGGCGCTTGATGATAACAACGTAGACCGTTTTGCGCAATATTTGCACAAATTAACAAAATATACGCAGTTCATTGTAATTACACACCGACGAGGAACAATGACCGCAGCAGACAGACTATATGGTATTACTATGCAGGAAAAAGGTGTCTCTACACTGGTATCTGTCAGCCTGCTGGAAAATGAACTGGATAAATAGGAGGAAGGTATGGGATTTTTTGAAAAACTGGTTGCCGGTCTTGGCAAGACCAGAGATAATATTGTATCAGGAATGGACAGCATCTTTCACGGATTCTCCCGTATCGATGATGACTTTTACGAGGAATTGGAGGAAGTACTGATCATGGGAGACCTTGGTGTACAGGCAACCTATGATATTCTGGATGATCTGAAAGCAAAGGTAAAAGAAAAACACATCAAAGAACCGATGGAGTGCCGGGAACTTCTGATTGAAAGTATCAAAGAACAGATGGATATCGGGGAAACGGCATATGAATTTGAAAACCATACATCCGTAGTGATGGTGATCGGTGTCAATGGTGTGGGAAAGACTACGACGATCGGAAAGCTGGCCGGAAAGCTCCGCGCAGAGGATAAGAAAGTGGTAATTGCAGCGGCTGATACATTCCGTGCTGCAGCAGGAGAACAGTTAAAAGAATGGGCGAACCGTTCGCAGGCTGAGCTGATCGGCGGACAGGAAGGCTCTGACCCGGCATCGGTAGTGTTTGATGCTGTTGCGGCAGCAAAAGCACGGCACGCAGATGTATTAATGATAGATACAGCCGGTCGTCTGCATAATAAAAAGAATCTGATGGAAGAACTCAGAAAGATGAATAAGATCATCGACCGGGAATTTCCTGAGGCATACAGAGAGACGCTGGTGGTCCTGGATGCAACAACAGGGCAGAATGCTCTGCAGCAGGCAAAAGAATTCAACGATGTGGCAGAAATTACAGGAATTGTTCTGACAAAGATGGACGGAACCGCAAAAGGCGGTATCGCAGTTGCAATTCATGCAGAACTTGGCGTTCCGGTAAAATATATCGGTGTAGGAGAGACCATTGATGATCTGCAGAAATTTGATGCAGATGATTTCGTGAATGCGTTATTCGAAAGACCAAAAGATGATGAGACTTCAGAAGAGGTTTCAGAAAACAAATAAGAGGAAGAGAGGAAATACGAGATGTTAACATTAGAAAAATTCAAGCAGGCGAGTGAAATCGTAAAAGAAGTAACCCTTCCAACCAAGCTGGTATACAGTGAATATTTAAGCAACCAGACAGGTGCAGAAGTATATCTGAAACCAGAAAATATGCAGTACACGGGTGCTTACAAAGTACGTGGCGCATATTATAAAATCAGCACAATGAGCGAAGAAAACAGAAAGAAAGGTCTTGTTACAGCATCGGCCGGTAACCATGCACAGGGCGTAGCATATGCAGCAAAAAAATTTGGCTGCAAAGCAACGGTCGTTATGCCGACAGTTACCCCACTGATCAAAGTTAACCGTACCAAGAGTTATGGTGCAGAAGTTGTATTACACGGGGATGTCTATGATGATGCCTGCGCATATGCGATGAAATTAGCAGAAGAAAACGGATATACGTTTGTCCATCCGTTCGATGATCTGGATGTCGCAACCGGACAGGGCAGTATCGCTATGGAAATCTTTGATGAACTTCCGGATGTAGATTATATCCTCGCACCGATCGGTGGTGGCGGACTGATTACAGGTGTATCTACACTTACAAAACTTCTGAATCCAAATGTAAAAGTAATCGGTGTAGAACCGGCAGCTGCTGCAAGTATGACAGAAGCATTAAAGGAAAGACATCCTGTAACACTTTCCAGTGCAAACACCATCGCAGATGGTACTGCTGTGAAACGTGTAGGAGAGAAGATATTCCCATACGCAGAGAAAAATATTGATGAAGTGATCACCGTTGCAGATGATGATTTGATTGGGGCATTCCTCGATGTAGTAGAAAATCATAAGATGATAGTAGAAAATTCCGGACTTCTGACGGTGGCAGCCCTCAGACAGCTTGATCTGAAAGGAAAGAAAGTCGTATCTATCTTAAGCGGCGGAAATATGGATGTGATCACAATGTCGTCAATCGTACAGCATGGATTGATACAGCGAGACAGAATCTTCTCTGTATCGGTACTGCTTCCTGACAAACCAGGTGAACTGGTACGTGTTGCATCTACGATTGCCAAAGCAAACGGTAATGTAATCAAACTGGAACACAACCAGTTTGTAAGTACCAACCGAAACGCAGCAGTAGAACTTCGAATCACACTGGAAGCCTTCGGAACCGAACACAAGCACCAGATTATGAAAGCGTTAGAAGACGAAGGCTTAAGTCCTAGAGAAGTCAATGCCAAGCTTTATTAATATGATACCAGAGAACTTTTTCAGCGACTATTCAAAAAATGATTATGGAAATCCCATAATCATTTTTTTGAATAAATATCCATAATAATACTTGACAACACATGTATCATTGTATACAATTATACATGTTGAATTTAGTACTTTACTACGAAAAATTATTTTTAGAAAGCAGGCGATGAAAGAATGGAAAACAGGAAAGTATACCTGGATAATCATACAAATTTATTGCAACTGGAAGAACACATGTACCCGTTGGTAGATGTAAAGACGCCAAATGTGTTTCGTAATCTGTTCCATTATGATGAGATTCCGAAAATCGCATTCAATGACCGAATTGTTCCGCATTGTATGCCGGATGAAATCTGGATTACAGATACAACATTCCGGGATGGTCAACAGTCACGTGCCCCATACAGTACGGAGCAGATCGTAACATTATATGATTATTTCCATCGTCTGGGTGGTCCAAAAGGAAAGATCAGACAGTGCGAATTCTTTCTTTACAGTAAAAAAGACAGAGATGCTGTATACAAATGTATGGAAAGAGATTATAAATTTCCGGAAGTAACAAGTTGGATCCGCGCAAGCAAGAAAGATTTCCAACTGGTAAAAGAGATTGGAATGAAAGAAACAGGTATTCTGGTGAGCTGTTCGGACTATCATATTTTCTATAAATTAAAAATGACCAGACGTGAGGCAATGGAGCATTATCTGTCTATTGTAAGGGAATGCCTTGAGACAGGAATCAGTCCGAGATGTCATCTGGAAGATATCACCCGTTCCGACATCTACGGATTCGTGATCCCTTTCTGCCTGGAACTGATGAAACTGATGGATGAGTATAAGATTCCGGTTAAGATACGTGCCTGTGATACGATGGGATATGGAGTAAATTATCCGGGAGCAGTAATTCCAAGATCTATTCCGGGAATTATCTATGGTCTGCGTGTACATGCAGGTGTTCCGAGTGAACTGATCGAATTCCACGGACACAATGATTTCTACAAAGCAGTCAGCAACTCTTCAACCGCATGGTTATATGGTGCTTGTGGCGTAAACTGTTCGCTTTTTGGAATCGGGGAACGTACCGGCAATACACCACTGGAAGCGATGGTATTCGAATATGCACAGCTTCGCGGTACACTGGATGGCATGGATACAACAGTCATCACAGAGATGGCAGATTATTATGAAAAAGAGATTGGTTACCGGGTTCCTTCCAGGACACCATTCGTTGGCAAGAACTTTAATGTGACCAGAGCCGGAATCCATGCAGATGGACTCTTGAAAAACGAAGAGATTTATAATGTATTCGATACCGGTAAATTCCTGAACCGTCCGCCGCTTGTGGCAATTTCCAATACTTCGGGACTTGCAGGTATTGCCCACTGGATCAATACATATTTTAAGCTTCCGGATGATAAGAAAGTGGATAAGAATTCAGAACTGGTAAACGCAGTAAAAGGCTGGGTAGATGAACAGTACGAAGAAGGACGTGTAACCGTTCTTACAGATGATGAGCTGATCGCAGTTATTGATCAGAACTGCAAAAGACTGGGTATAGATTTGATTTAATTGGGGTGTTTTTATGGAAGAATATCAGGACAGATCCTTACGAGGAAGAGTGTTCCGGCATCTGCGGGAAGATATTCTGAATGGGGTATATAAAGATCATGAAGAATTAAGGGAAGTAACAATCGGTGAAGAACTGGGGGTAAGCAGAACACCGGTAAGAGAAGCCTTAAGACAATTGGAGTTAGAAGGACTGGTTACGATCATTCCGAATAAAGGTGCGTATGTGACAGCCATTACCAGAAAAGATGTGAAAGATATCTATAAGATACGTTCGCAACTGGAAGGGCTGTGTGCCAACTGGGCAACGAAATATATTACGGATGCGCAGATTGAAGAACTGGAAGAAGTGATTCTTCTGTCAGAATTTCATTTACATAAGAAAGGATCCGGACAGATTGAACAGATGTCAGAAATGGATGGTAAGTTTCATAAGATATTGTATGAGGCATCCAACAGCAGGATCCTAGAACATGTATTGACAGATTTTCACAAGTATGTACAGCTTGCAAGGACGATGTCGATTGAAGCACCGGAGCGTGCCGAAAAGTCAATAGAAGAACACCGAGAAATACTGGAGGCAATCAAGGCAAAAGATGCGGCAAAAGCAGAACAGCTTGCAAACGAACATATATTACATGTGATGGAAAATCTGCATCTGGAAGAATAATGAAAGATGCCGCGAACAGATAGAAAGGAGACAAACATCATGGCAAAAATTAAAATGACAACACCAATCGTAGAGATGGACGGGGACGAAATGACAAGAATCCTCTGGAAGATGATCAAAGAAGACCTTCTGGAGCCATATATTGAACTGAACACAGAATATTATGATCTGGGTCTGGAGCACAGAAATGAGACGAATGATCAGGTGACTATCGATGCAGCCAATGCGACCAAGAAATATAAAGTAGCCGTAAAATGTGCAACCATCACACCAAATGCGGCACGTATGACAGAGTATGATCTGAAAGAAATGTGGAAGAGCCCGAACGGAACGATCCGTGCAATACTGGACGGAACAGTATTCCGTGCACCGATCGTTGTAAAAGGAATTGAGCCATGTGTAAAGAACTGGAAAAAACCAATCACGATTGCAAGACATGCATATGGCGATGTATATAAAAATACAGAGATGAAGATTCCCGGACCTGGAAAAGTAGAACTGGTATACACTGCAGAAGACGGCACAGAGACCAGAGAACTGGTACACAATTATGCCGGACCGGGTGTTGCACAGGGAATGCATAACTTATGCGGATCTATTGAAAGCTTTGCGAGAAGCTGCTTTAATTATGCATTAGATACCAGGCAGGATCTGTGGTTCGCAACAAAAGATACGATCTCTAAGAAATATGATCATACATTCAAAGATATATTTCAGGAAATCTTTGATAAAGATTATGCAGATAAATTCAAAGAAGCCGGAATTACATACTTCTATACTCTGATCGATGATGCGGTTGCAAGAGTTATGAAATCAGAAGGCGGATATATCTGGGCATGTAAGAACTATGACGGAGATGTAATGAGTGATATGGTTTCTTCCGCATTTGGTTCTCTTGCAATGATGACATCTGTTCTGGTATCACCGGATGGAAATTATGAATATGAGGCAGCTCATGGAACGGTACAACGTCATTATTACAAGCATCTGAAAGGAGAAGAGACCTCTACAAACTCTGTAGCTACGATTTTTGCATGGACAGGTGCTCTCAGAAAACGTGGTGAGATGGATGGAAATTCCGAATTGACAGCGTTCGCAGATAAGCTTGAAAAAGCAACCATCGATACCATTGAAGAAGGTAAGATGACAAAAGACCTGGCATTGATCACGACACTGGAAAATCCAACTGTATTGAACAGCGAGGAATTTATTAAGGCAATTGCCGAGAAATTAAAGTAGATAATATATGACAAAAACACCATACAATGTGAAAATTCCCGAATGAATTTGACGGATCACAGTGTATGGTGTTTTTATGTATGAATGAACAGCGTATAAATTAAGCGTCTTCCGCTAATTCCTCCCATTTCATATATAATTCTTCTAATTCTTCCGCTATGGCGGCTTTTTCTTTTGCCAATTCCTGGCATTTTACAGAGTTGGTGAAGATTTCTTCCTGAACCATCAGGGCATCAATCTCACCGTCGCGGTCTTCCAGTTCACCGATACGTTCTTCCGTCTTTTTAAGCTCATTCTGACGTTTGCGGAGTCTTGCCTGGGCTTCCTTTTGCTCCTGCCAGCTGAGTTTTGACTCGGATACATTCTTGTCTGTACTGTTATCTGAAACGGATGAGGGTGTAGAGGCTTCTCCGGCATATGCAGTAGTGAGTTCTTCTTTTTTCTCCAGATAATAGTCATAATTTCCGATATAATTTACAAATGTATGATTGACAAGATCCAGAATCCGTGATGCAGTCTGATTGATGAAATAACGGTCATGAGAGACATAAAGTACGGTGCCGGTATAATCATTCAAAGCATTCTCAAGGATTTCTTTGGATGCGATGTCCAAATGGTTGGTCGGCTCGTCGAGGATCAGGAAATTTGCTTCAGAGAGCATCAGTTTCGCAAGAGATACACGTCCGCGTTCCCCACCGCTCAAAGAACTGATCTGTTTGAAGACATCATCACCGGTAAAAAGAAATGCTGCAAGCACATTCCGGATTTCCGTATTCGTAAGAGTCGGATAATCATCGGAAATCTCGTCAAAAATTGTTTTCTCCATATGAAGGACATGATGTTCCTGGTCGTAGTAGCCAATCTTAACATTGGAGCCAAGTGTATAAGTACCGGAATCAGCAGATACCACTCGGTTTAAGATCTTAAGAAGCGTAGTCTTTCCTGTTCCGTTATCACCGATTACTGCGACATGTTCACCACGTTTGATCTCGAGATTAACGTCTGTAAAAAGCTCCTGTCCGGGGAAAGATTTGCTTAAATGTTCAACAGTCAGGACATCATTGCCGCTTACACAGGATGGTTCCAGTTTCAGATGTATATCTGTATTAACTTCTATCGGTTTTTCGATGGTCTGCATCTTTTCCAACATCTTTTCACGGCTTTCGGCACGTTTGATGGATTTTTCACGGTTGAAAGAACGAAGCTTTTCGATAACTGCCTCCTGATGCTTGATTTCCTGCTGCTGGTTAAGATACTCCTTCAGGCGTATGTCGCGAAGCTGCTGCTTCTTTGCTGCATAGTCACTGTAGTTTCCCATATAAGTACGAAGTTCTCCAAGCTCGATTTCAAGAACTTTCGTGACAACTTTGTTCAAAAAATAACGGTCGTGAGACACGATCAGCACAGCTCCCTGGTAGTTTAGAAGATAGGTTTCAAGCCATGCAATGGAATTCAGATCCAGATGGTTGGTTGGCTCATCAAGAAGCAAAATGTCTGGTTTCGTTAACAGAAGCTTGCCAAGAGATACACGGGTTTTCTGTCCTCCGGAGAGAGTGTCGACCGGTTTGGTGAAATCATTTTCCGTAAATCCAAGTCCCTTTAACACACCGGTAATCTCACTTTCGCAAGAATAGCCATTCTCACGTTCAAAAGTGGCCATAAGGCGATTGTAAGTTTCCAGACGGTCGTTCAGAGCGTCACCGGAGAGATGCTTAAGTTCCATCTCAATCTCGCGGATACGGCGCTCCATAGCGATTATATCGGCCTTTGCGGTGCGGACTTCTTCGTAAATCGTATTACCGCTTTGCATCTCCTGGTGCTGGGCAAGATAGCCAAGCGTCTTACCTTTTGTCAGAATGACGTTGCCGTCATCCGGGGCTGATTCGCCTACAATCATTTTGAGCAGAGTAGACTTACCGGCACCGTTCGGTCCGACAAGAGCTGCTTTTTCGTGATCTTCTATATGGAAGGATCCATCTCTGACGATGAGGTGTTCACCGAAAGATTTCTGGATCCCGTGACATGCTAATATCATATATTTCCTCCTGCGTTGTGGATAATTGATACATTCGTATTCGTAAAATGCATTTGCACATGCTATTTTATTATAACGGAAATTGTATAAAATTCAACAATAGTTTGACAATAATCTTTCAATTTTATATAATTATTTCAGACTATGATTGGAAGGGTGAATATAGTGGAAGAAAGAGAGATTTCTCGTGCAGTCATTCGTAGATTGCCGAGGTATTACAGATATTTGGGTGAACTGCTGGAAAATGGTGTAGAGCGTATATCTTCGAACGATCTGAGTAAGCGTATGAAGGTAACTGCATCACAGATCCGTCAGGATCTGAATAACTTTGGCGGATTCGGCCAGCAGGGATATGGTTATAACGTAAAGTATTTATACACAGAGATCGGAAAAATTTTAGGATTGGAAGAAGATCATAATATCATTATCATCGGTGCCGGTAATCTTGGACAGGCACTGGCAAATTATGCGGCTTTTGAGAACCGTGGATTTATCCTGAAAGGAATCTTTGATGTGAATCCAAGACTTCAGGGAGTCTCTATCCGAGGCGTACCGATCCGCATGATGGATGACCTGAAAGCATTTGTACAGAACAATAATATTGATATTGCAGTGCTGACGATTCCAAAAGAGAAAGCAATTGAAGTGGCGAATATGCTGGTTGATAACGGAGTGCGTGCAATTTGGAACTTTGCGCACACAGATCTGAATCTTCCGGATAATATTGTTGTCGAGAATGTACATCTGTCAGAAAGCCTGATGCAGCTGTCATACAATATCAGTCGTTACAAAGAGGATCATAAGTAAATTATTATAAAAGAAAAAGGCGTGTAGGAGTAGTCCGGAAGATGGACATATTTTTACACGTTCTTTTGTTGCGGTAAGTATAAAGCAGGACTTGATGGGAGATGATTGGATGCAGCTTTGGGTGAATGCAGCACAGATGAAAGCAGCAGATCAGTATACAATTCAAAAATTAGAGGTTCCTTCCCTGGAATTGATGGAACATGCGGCGCAGGCGTGTGTACAGGTATTAGAAGATGAAAAGGTTGATCTTTCTCATGTCTGTGTTGTCTGTGGTTCGGGTAATAATGGAGGGGACGGTTTCGCAATTGCCCGTATTTTACAAAATAACAGATACTCTGTAGAGACATTTTGTGTGGGAAACCCGGAGCATTATACCGAGGAAACACAGGAACAAATGCACCGCTTACAGGAATGCGGCGGGAAGATTACTTATGGAATGCCGCAGGAAGACTCCTATAGTGTGATCATAGATGCCGTCTTTGGAGTGGGATTGAGCCGTAAAGTAGAGGGCAGATATCGTCAGGTGATCGAACAGATGAACCGGATGAGGGGAACAAAATTTGCGGTAGATATCCCGTCCGGACTTTCTGCCACAACAGGCTGTATCCTGGGCTGCGCTTTCAAAGCGGACTATACAGTGACATTCCAGTTAAAAAAGATTGGTCTGGAGCTGTCACAGGGCAGAACTATGGCCGGCAGGGTTATCGTGCCGGATATCGGCATTTCTACAGATTCTATCTGTGAGGATCAGGAAATAGTCCGGACAGCCGGAAAAGATATCTACCGGAAGATGCTGCCGGACAGACCGGAAGATTCAAATAAAGGCACGTACGGAAGACTCCTTGTGATTGCCGGAAGCAAAGGAATGGCCGGGGCCGCTTATCTGAATGCGCATGCCGCTTACATGACAGGAGCAGGGCTGGTGAGAATATACACTTCCTCAGATAATCGGGAAATCTTACAGACACTCCTTCCGGAAGCAATTATCACAACATATGAGGAATATAATAAAGAAGAACTGTTATCACTTCTTACATGGGCAGATAGCGTATGTATCGGTTCAGGCCTTGGAATGAGCAGGCTTTCCGAAAAAATATTAAAAACTGTGATTGAATATGTAAAAGTACCGTGTCTGATCGATGCAGACGGACTGAATCTTCTTGCAGAAAATAAAAATTATCTGAATCAGATGGCCGAGCGCAGATTTGTGATCACACCGCATATGAAAGAAATGTCAAGACTTACAGGCACTCCTGTAGAGGAACTGAAAGCAGACAGGATCCAGATCCTGAAAGATTTTATTTCAAGATACCGGATTACCTGTGTATTGAAAGATTCGAGAACGCTGATCGCAAGCGAAGAAAAAGGCATACGTATGAACCTTACCGGGAACAGTGCGATGGCAAAAGCCGGATCGGGAGATGTTCTCGCTGGCGTGATCTCCGGATGGATGGTGCAGGGAAAAGAAGCGGAAGATGCTGCAGAATTAGGCACATATATACATGGATTGTCCGGTGACCTTGCAAAATTTGAAAAAGGCGTATATAGTGTAATGGCGAGAGATTTGATAGAATATATCAGTAAAGCATTAATGAAACTGGAGGAAGAATAACAGTGAAGCAATATACAAGAGTTTTAGCCAGAGTCAATTTAGATGCGGTTGAATATAATATAGAAATGATGAAAAAAAATATTCATAAAAATACCCAGATGATGGCAGTCATCAAAATGGACGGTTATGGGCACGGGGCTGTCCAGATCGCAAAACTTTTGGAGCCGATGGATTACATCTGGGGATATGCCGTTGCCACATTGGACGAGGCGATACTGATCAAAGATGCATGCCTGAAAAAGCCAGTACTGGTACTGGGATGCATTTTCCCTGATCAGTGGGATGTAATGATCCGTAACGAGATACGTATGACCGTTTACAGCTATGAGATGGCAAAAGAAGTATCTGAGCTTGCCGAAGCTATGGGATGTAACGTCTATGTCCATATTAAGCTTGATACAGGAATGGCAAGACTTGGTTTCCAGATTACGAAGGAAAATGCAGATGAGATCGCCAGAATCAGCAAGCTGCCGAATCTGGTAATGGAAGGTATGTTTACGCATTTTGCCAAATCCGATGAAGAAGATAAGACATTTACAAAAGAACAGCTGGAGAAATACCTCTGGATGAAAGAGGAATTGAAAAAGCGTAACGTTACATTCACGTATTATCATTGTTCCAACAGTGCCGGCATCATTGATCTGAAAGAAGCCAATATGGATATTGTGCGTGCGGGAATTACAACATATGGAATGTATCCGTCCGATGAGGTGGAAAAAGATAAAGTACCATTAAAACCTGCAATGGAACTGATCAGCCATGTTGCACATGTAAAATGGCTGACGGAAGGAAAGCCGGTAAGTTATGGAGGAACTTATATCACAACACGTCCGACAAAGGTGGCGACGATCCCGGTCGGATACGGAGACGGGTATCCAAGAAGTCTGTCCAATAAAGGCTACGTCCTGATCCACGGACAAAAAGCACCGATCATCGGTCGTGTATGCATGGATCAGTTCATGGTTGATGTAACGGCAATTGAAGATGTAGAATTCGGAGATAAGGTTGTCATCTTCGGACGTGATGGAAAAGAGTTCCTTTCTGTTGATAAACTGGGAGAACTTTCCGGTAGATTCAATTATGAATTTGTGTGTGTGTTAAATAAACGTATTCCGAGAGAATACATCCGGCATGGAGAAGTCGTAGAACAGGTCGACAGTTTTTAAATCGCCGTGTGTTCTTGAAATTTTGCAGAATACATCCGAGAAAAAGGGAAATACTTAGTATATCTTAAGAATCGGAGTGTGAAGCAAGGTGCAGGTGAAACGAGGAGATATTTATTATGCGGATTTAAGTCCGGTAGTCGGATCGGAACAGGGTGGAATTCGTCCAGTCCTGATCATACAGAATGATGTTGGCAACAGGCATAGTCCGACCGTCATCTGTGCGGCGATCACCTCAAGGATGAACAAAGCAAAATTACCGACACATGTGGAAATTGACGCAAGAAGGTATCATATTGTCAGAAATTCCGTGGTTTTACTGGAACAGATCCGTACGATCGATAAGCAGAGACTTAAGGATCTGGTATGTCATCTGGACGAAGAGATAATGAACAAGGTTGATGAAGCAATTCGAATCAGTTTCGAGCTTCATACATAGAGAAGGAGTTAAGGATAATTAATTATGGAAGAGGGAAGTTTATTCCAACGAATGAAACAGATATTTCACGAAGATGAAATGGACGAAGAGATGCAGAAAGAAGCGGCAGGTCTGATCCGCAATATTTTCCGTTATATGGATAAGGATGCAAAGGATATTATGACCCACCGAAAAAATATTGTAGCAATCGATGGAGACTGGTCACTGGAAGAGGCTTTGCAATTCATGCTGGATGAACGCTTTTCAAGATTTCCGGTCTATCAGGAAGATATCGATGAGATCATCGGGATCATTCATCTGAGAGATGCAACGTCCGGCTATCTGGACAAGTCAAAACGGCAATGTCCGGTAAAAAATCTGGAGGAATACCTCCGTCCGGTTACATATATTCCTGAAACAAAGAGCATTGATACTCTTTTCAAAGAAATGCAGGCGGCTAAAAATCATATGGTCGTTGTGCTGGACGAATACGGACAGACTTCCGGCCTTGTCGCAATGGAAGATATCCTGGAAGAGATCGTCGGAAATATTCTGGATGAATATGATGAAGAAGACGAAATGATCAAAAAACAGAATGACGGAAGTATGATTGTCAATGGTCTGACTGAACTGGAGGATCTGGAAGATCTGATTCCGGTAACATTTGATAAAGAAGATTATGAGACACTGAATGGATTTCTGATCGATAAACTGGAACACATCCCCGGAGAAGACGAAACCTGTGTTGTTGACTATGACGGCTATCGTTTCACGGTATTACAGATCGATAATAATATAATTCAGACAGTTAAGATTGAAAAAGTTTTCGAAGCGTGATAGAATAGACAACGTGTGTAATAATACAATTTTTAAAAAAAGATAAAAACAAATAGATAAAGAGAGGTAAAAGACATGTCAGGACATTCAAAATTTGCCAATATTAAGCATAAGAAAGAGAAAAATGATGCTGCAAAAGGAAAGATTTTTACAAAGATCGGTAAAGAGATTGCAGTAGCTGTAAAAGAAGGCGGAAGTTCTGATCCTTCTAACAACAGCAGATTACGTGACGTAATTGCAAAAGCAAAATCTAATAACATGCCAAATGATACCATCGAAAGAAATATCAAACGTGCATCCGGAGATATGAGTGCGGCAAACTATGAGCACATTACATACGAAGGCTATGGACCGAACGGTACAGCTATCATCGTAGAGACTCTTACAGATAACAAGAACCGTACAGCATCTAACGTAAAGAACGCATTTACAAAGGGAAGCGGTAATGTAGGAACACCTGGATGTGTATCATTCATGTTCGATAAGAAAGGTCAGATCGTAATCGATAAAGAAGAATATGAGGGCGATGCCGATGAGCTGATGATGCAGGTACTCGATGCAGGAGCCGAAGATTTTGTAGAAGAGGAAGACAGCTTTGAAGTATTGACTGATCCGGACGATTTCAGTGCAGTCCGTCTTGCAATGGAAGAAGCAGGAATTCCTATGGCATCTGCTGAAGTAACAATGATTCCTCAGACATATGTAGAACTGACAGACGCAAAAGATATTGCCAATATTCAGAAAACTCTGGATATGCTGGATGATGACGATGATGTTCAGGATGTATATCACAACTGGGATGAATAAAAAGAATCCGATACCTCCATACTAAGAAAAAAGTATGGAGGTATTTTTTATGAGTGAAGAGAAAAAGGAAAAAGAAAAAAGTGCGGAACCGACTGAAGAACTGAAAGAAACAGGAAGCGCCAATCTTGAGAATAGCAGGGACAGCCACCGGATCAAATTACTTACTATTGTAGGAGAGATTGAAGGCCATGAAGCAGTATCGGGAAACACCAAGGCAACCAAATACGAGCACTTACTTCCTTTGCTTGCGGAAGTCGAAGACAGTAATGAGATCGACGGATTACTGATTCTTCTGAATACACTTGGCGGCGATGTGGAAGCAGGACTCTCCATTGCGGAAATGATCGCCTCACTCAGTAAACCGTCTGTGTCACTGGTTCTTGGAGGAAGTCATTCCATCGGAGGCCCACTTGCCGTATCTGCGGACTATTCCTTTATTGTGCCAAGCGGGACAATGGTCATTCATCCGGTGCGCTCGAACGGGATGTTTATCGGTGTGCAGCAAAGCCTGGATAATATGCTGAAAACGCAGGACAGGATTACCAGATTCCTGGCAGATCACTCGTCTATGACACAGGAGCGGATCGAGACCCTGATGTTAAATCCGACAGAACTGGTAAAAGATGTCGGGACATTGCTGGAAGGAAAAGATGCGGTACACGAAGGACTCATCAATGAAGTCGGCGGATTAAAAGACGCATTGAATAAATTGCACGAAATGATTAATGAAAGAAATAAAAAAAAGAACGAAAATGTGTAATGACATCAAAACCCCTAAATGCTATAATTATAATTAGTATTGCCATCATAAGGGGGAGTTGTAATGGCAGCAAAGTCTACCAAAAGTAAAACAACTGGAAAAAAGACGAATACGACAGCAAAAAAGCCGTCTTCGAATAAAAAAACAACAAGAAAAACAACGAAAAGAACAACCGGAAAAAGAAAAACTGCCGGCCGGAAATCAACCGGAAATGGTAATAGTTTTCTGATAGATGAGATTCTGATCTGGACAACTCTTGCAGTCAGCATTATTCTTCTGATCAGTAATTTTGGCATTGCAGGATTTTTAGGAGATGCGATATCTGGATTTTTATGGAATGTCTTTGGTGTTGCAGCCTATGTGATCCCTTTTATCCTGTTCGGACTTGTATCATTTCTGATATCGAATAAAGACAACCGCAATGCATATGTCAAGAGTCTGATCGGCGTGATCCTTCTGATCCTTGCAGAAGTATTGTTACACCTTATCGATGACATGGGCGGCAAGATCGGAAAATCTGTAGCATCTGTTCTGACACCTGCAATCGGTGTGGCAGGAACTTATGTTATTACGATCATCTTTATGATCATTTGTCTCGTCATTATCACCGGAAAGTCAGCATTAAGAGGTGTAAAGGCCGGCAGTGATAAGGCATATGCGAGAGCGAGAGAAGATGCCAGACGGCACAAAGAACTTGCAGAAGAACGAAAACGCGAACGCATGGAACAGCGGACGCAACGTGAAAGAGAACGGGCAGAAGCGGAAGCTTCCGGCACGGAAAAACGAAGAGACAAACATGTAGAAGGGGTTTCCTTTGATACCTCTATTGCGAAGAAATCACCGGAAGTAAGAGAACTTCCGATCGATCCAAAGACAGCGAAAGGACCGGAAAAACCGGAATTTGTCATTCACCGTGCGGATCCGGAACCGGAAGCATCTGATACGGCAGATACGGCAGTTGCAGGAACGGAACCTGTTAAAAACGCTGCAGAATCTGCAGCAGGTACAGCACCGGAAGAAAAACCAACGCGGCGGAAAAATCCTAAGATGGGTGCTGCAGGAATGGCAGATGAAGTTGCGGATGTTGCAGCCAGTGTTGCAGCCGATTCTACAAAACCGAAAAAGGCATACAAATGTCCGCCGTTATCCCTGCTTCAGCACGGAAAACGTGGCGGCGGTGAGTCGGATGCACATTTGCGTGAAACAGCTATGAAGTTACAGCAGACACTGGAAAACTTCGGTGTAAATGTAACGATTACGAATGTAAGCTGTGGTCCGTCTGTCACCAGATATGAATTACAGCCGGAAATGGGTGTTAAGGTCAGCAAGATCGTCGGACTTGCCGATGATATCAAGCTGAATCTTGCAGCCGCAGATATCCGTATTGAGGCTCCGATCCCCGGAAAAGCAGCAGTAGGAATCGAAGTCCCGAATAAAGAGAACAGCGCAGTTATGCTGCGTGACCTTCTGGAATCACCGGAATTCCAGAACAGCCCTTCCAAGATATCATTTGCCGTCGGTAAAGATATCGGAGGAAAGACAGTCGTTGCGGATATCGCAAAGATGCCGCATGTCCTGATCGCCGGTGCGACCGGTTCCGGAAAATCCGTATGTATCAACACCCTGATCATGAGTGTGTTATACAAAGCGGATCCCGATGAAGTAAAACTGATCATGATCGATCCGAAGGTCGTAGAGCTGAGTGTCTATAACGGCATTCCACATCTGCTGATTCCGGTTGTCACCGACCCGAAAAAAGCGGCAGGTGCACTGAACTGGGCAGTGGGAGAGATGTCCAGACGTTACCAGGCATTTGCCAAATATAACGTCCGTGATATGAAGGGATATAATGAGAAGATCAAAAGCCTCGGCGTGCAGACAGAAGAGGGGGAAAAGCTCGATCCGATGCCGCAGATCATTATCATCGTCGACGAGCTTGCCGATCTGATGATGGTTGCTCCGGGAGATGTGGAAGAAGCCATCTGCCGTCTGGCACAGCTTGCCAGAGCAGCCGGAATCCATCTGGTGCTCGCAACACAGAGACCATCTGTGAATGTTATCACCGGATTGATCAAAGCAAATATGCCTTCCAGAATCGCATTTTCCGTATCATCGGGAGTCGATTCCAGAACGATCATTGATATGAACGGGGCAGAAAAGCTTCTCGGAAAAGGTGATATGCTGTTCTATCCATCCGGATATCAGAAACCGGCCAGGGTGCAGGGTTCCTTTGTGACGGATAAGGAAGTACAGCAGGTTGTGGAATATCTGTGTGAACACAACGGAGATGTTACATACAATCAGGAAATAGAGACTCACATGAATACGGTTCCGACCGGCAATCCACTTGGCGGAGCAGGCGGAAATGATGATAATGAAAATGATGCATACTTTGCAGATGCAGGAAGACTGATTATCGAAAAAGAAAAAGCATCCATCGGAATGTTACAACGGGCTTTTAAGATAGGATTTAACCGTGCGGCAAGAATTATGGATCAGTTATGTGAGGCAGGAGCTGTCGGACCGGAAGAGGGGACAAAACCTCGGAAAGTTCTGATGTCTTCTGAAGAATTTGAACAATATTTGAATGAGAAAAATGGATAAAAGATAGTATTCACAGTAGGAGGATGGCATAAGATGAGATGTAGGTATTGTGGTCAGAGAATACCTGAAGGGGAATTGTATTGCAGACATTGCGGAAAAGAGGTCCGCATTGTTCCGGACTACAACCCATTAGATGATATGCTTACAGCACAGATCAAAGGTGCAATAGATGGTGATGAAGATATATACAACGACTCATATACGACACGTTCAACCCGAAATAGAAATAATAGAAATGCGGAAAGAACTACAGGGGCAGCCAGAAATGCTTCCGGCCGCAATCGGAACACCAGCCATAATGGCGGCCGGCAGATGAGCGAAGAAGAACGCAGGCGCAGAAACCGTGAACGTGCAAGACAGAAAGCAAGACGTAAGAAAAAGAAAAAGCGCGCTTTATTACTTGCCCTGTTTTTACTTCTGATCATAGCAGTGGTCGGTGTATTTGCTTATCTGACATCGTATATCGGTGCAGTGAACAAAGGAAACCGCGCGCTTGACCGGAATGACTATACGACTGCCGAGGACAGCTTCCGCAACGCACTGGCAAAAGATGATACCAGACCGGAAGCCTATACCGGCCTTTCCAAGGTATATCAGGCACAGGACAATGCAGATAAAGCAGAACGTTTATTTACATCTGCACTGAAAAAGCAGGGGGAGAATATAGAATTATACCGTGCATGTATCAAATTCTATATTCGTTCTGATCAGAAAGAGAAGATTCCGGAACTTCTGGATGAAGCTGATTCTTCGATATCAGACGCACTTCCGGAATATATAGTAAAAACTCCGAAATTCAGTCTGGATGACGAAGAAGATTATGATGATGTCCAGCAGTTAAAGCTGACGGCAGCATCCGGATGTAAAATTTATTACACAAAGAATAAGAAAAAACCAACAACAGGAAGTCGCAAGTATACCGGACCGATCCAGATTGAAGAAGGTGACACAACTATCTATGCAATTGCGGTAAATAAAGCCGGCATTCCAAGTCTCCCTGTAAGGAAATCATATACCGTAGAACTTCCAATTGAGGATGCACCGGCAGTATCTCCGTCAACCGGACAGTACAGCAGTGCCCAGGAGATTGAGATTAAAGTACCGGATGGATATACGGCATATTATACAACCGACAAGTCAGAACCGACAACTTCATCCACGAAATACACCGGACCGGTAGAGATGCCGGAAGGCGAGACTATCTTTAAGGCAGTGCTTGTCAATGCCAAGGGAAGAGTCAGTGGAATTACGACCAGAAATTATGTATTGAATTAGTGTCATACAGAAAGATGACAAGAGAGGCATATATATGGAACCTGGATTAGCTTTCACATTATGCGGGTTGGAAATTTGTTTTCTGATACCGGCCTTTATCTTAGGATTTATTAACAGGAGTAAAAGAATACTGGTGCATATCTATCACATCATGTCCCACAGAAGGGGGCAAAAATCGAGATACGATATAATCCAGACAATCCAAAGAAGTCATATATTCCGGGCTACGATACCAAAGTATATAAGTTATTAAGCATTATATTCAGTGTGATTGGTATGATTCCAATACTTGTTTGTGCCATCATATTCTTTGCAATTAATTAAGTTATTGCAAAGAATATGATGGCTAGAGAATGCAGACTCTCAAAAGAAAATGCCAGAGGCTCTGTTTTATACAGGGTCTTTCTTTTTGACTAAATTGCATGAAAGCAATTCGCGAGGACTTGCCCAGTAGGAAAAGAGAGAAACTGATCATAATCTTTGATAAAAAAGTCAGGTTGATTATATTTAATCTTCCTGACTTTTCTACATATAATTAAGTATTACTATAGCTCATTTAAAACGTACTCTCGTGGCAGATTCCTCTTCGCACCGATAATATAGAATTGCCGGCATATAACAGGAGAAAAAGATAATAACCTGCATAAGAAGAGGAAGCTTATAATTAAAATGTCCTACAGACGCTCCAGCATTAAAAATCATATAAAGAGTAACTACGATATCGAAGATAACTGCAGTTACCAACAAAATCTTCCCATTATTCACGAGCTGTGCAGATTTTTCGGTTGCGCCACAATTGCGTTCGGCGATATTTCCAAATAATAAAAATGTCCCAAAGAATATCAGACCGATTATTGCAACAAATAGAAGAATTACCCCTTCCAATCCCAGTTCCGAAGGAATCACAATCGTCAAAAATAGGGAAATTAAGAAAACTAAAGAAAGAAGCGCCGTTCCAATAAGTCCCGTTAGCTGATAATAAATCCCAGCACCTTTTAACAGACGACGTCCACCTGGAGTTTTTCTGCCGCCAATAGAGCAGAGCAGTTCATCACAAAATTCCGTTGGAGTCATATCTAAAATTTCTTCAAAATCCTCCCTGCGTTTTTCGGCTTCAAGAGCCATTCCAGTAAGATCCCGTTCAAATTGCCTAATTTCAGAATCTAACAAAGGAAAGGTACGGATATGGCGCATCATTTGCCGTATTATTTTTTGATCTTTTTTATTCAACATGATTTTATACCTCCGTATCAAATACCTGGTTTACAGATTGGGATATCTGTTTCCAGTTTGTTTTAAATTCGTTCAAATATTCTACTCCATCTGGTGTAATGGAATAATATTTTCTGCTTGGACCCAGTGGAGAAGGGTGCATCTCAGAGGTAATAATTCCTTTTTTTTCAAGACGAACCAATAATGGATAAATGGTTCCTTCTTTTATATCTTTAAATCCATAACCCAGAAGAGTTGTAACAATTTCATAACCATAAGATGTATTTTGGGATAATATTTTTAAAATACATCCTTCTAATGTTCCACGCATTAATTGAGATTTATCATACATTGCATCACCTGATATTTTCTAATCTATTTATCAATATTATAACATAGTCAGAAAACATGACAATAGATAAGTAATCGAATTGACAATAACTACTATGTGGTGTAAAGTAGAAGCGTACTAGTATGTGGAACAAAGTAGCTGAATACAGATTATCAAATAAGGTGGGGGAATGCAAATGTTAACAAAAATAATCTATAAAAATTTCCGAAGTAATTTTAAAAACTATGTTGCCTTTTTTATAGGAAATATGATGGGTGTAACAGAATTTTTTGTATTTTGGGGTTTGTATTCTATTGTAAAAAATATGTCTGCAAATTCCGTAATGTTAGAGGATACATTGGAAGAAATTATTATTTCGGTCAGCGTGATAACTATATTTTCTACTGCTTTAATGGTTTATTCGATGCTGAATTATATTAAGAAAAGAATAGCAGATTATAGTTTGTTTTATATTTTGGGAATGAAAAAACAAAAGTTATACGTATTTGTTTTTTCGGAATATCTGGCGGGATGGATGGTTTCCCTTTTAATAGGTTTAGGTATCGGAAGAGGAATATTGTATTTAATCCAACAGATTTGGCACAAGCTTTTCCCCACATATATTTCTTTATGTTCAGTTGGTACGGAAATATATTTTAATACATGTAAAATCAGCTTTTTCATCATGCTTGCAGTAGTCTTCGTCCTCTTAATCTGGGCCGATAATAGTGGTATCAGTCGAATGATAGCAGGAAATGAAATAAAAGAGAAAAGGCCTAAAAGTATTTATTGGAGTATTTGCATTGTAATTGGTGGGGGATTATTAATTTTTGGTTATTGGAGTTACCCCAGTAATACTTTTACTGGATATGTCCTTTCTCATGTGGAATGGATTATGGGAGGTTTTTTGATATTGATTTTTGGAGGTGGAATACTCTTAGAAATCATTCATAGTCATTTGAAATTCTACCTAAAAAATTTATTAAAACTCAATCAATTGTATAGTAAGTATCAGACGAATGTATTGGTTTTGCTGATGTTTTTTTCTCTTCATTTTATAGCATTAAGTTATTGCACTGCGAATGTATGCGAATTACTTCCAATAAATGGTCATGAAAAGTATTATCCATATCAGGCAATATGGATGAACCGTGGGGAAAAGGGCGATATATCTTTCAGTGAAACGTTAAGTCATTCTTACAATGGTAAATATGAAAATATTCAAATGATCAGGGTAAGTAGCTATGGAAATGAATTAATTGGTATTTCGGAAAATACATATAAAAAATTGACAGGCAAATCTGCAGACCTAAAAAATGAAGAAATTATATATATTGTAAATGAATATAAAAATCATTCTGGTGCAAATGTGACAAGAGGAGGATTTGAATATGGACGCAATGGATTTACATGGCTTGCAATGGGAAGTTATATAAATGAATTAAAAAAATATGTGGATCCATCGTCTAATCATCCATTACCAAATCATGACACGGATCACCTATATAAAATCAGGGAAACCGTAACTGGAAATTTATTCGGATATTATAAGATGAATGACCAAGCAGAAAATGTGGTTGTATTTTCTAATAAATATTTTTCTAGGCAATATAAAATATTATCAAAAAAAGAATATGAACCTAATACATTGACGTTATTTGCATTTCCAAATGAAAGTAAAGAAAAGGCAACAGCCAAAATAAAGAAGTATGCGAAAATTCATGGACCGAATGATTTTGAATTAACAGATACACCACAAAGCACATTGTATATTACAGATGAATTTCTCAAAACAGTAAAAAAAGGAGACATTTTCAAAATTACAAATAAAATATTCATTATCATTGCATTACTTATCAGTTCAATTTTTGTTTCAGCAATTAAGGCGGCTTCAGATTTACAATACTATCGGAAAGAAAAAGAATTTTTACAATGTATGGGAATTCATGAAAAAATCTGGAAAAAAATTTTTGATGTAGAGATACAAATATTATCATGGATTTCATTAATAACGGCGACAATTTTGTCAGCAGCATATATGATAATGAATATTCATATTGAGTCAGAAAGAGGGGTTATATATGGATATAAAATATGGATTTATTGGCTTGTTATTTTATGTCTATATTGGTTTATGCATTATATCTTACAGAGAATAGTTACACGGTATGCTAGGAAGAATGTTGAAAGGCAGGAAAAACGAAAATGAATGTATTACAGGTCGAAAATTTAATAAGAAGCTATAGAAAATCCGTAATAAAAGAAAGTGAAGAAGACGTAAAAGTGTTAAAAGGAATCAGTTTTCAAGTTACAGAAGGTGAATTCGTTGGAATCATGGGGAAATCCGGATGTGGTAAGACAACTTTGCTTAAAACACTCGGAATGATTGATAAACCGACGGATGGAACGATTAAATTTATGGGAGAAGATACCAGTGAACTATACGGGGATAAACTTGCGGATATCCGGAACAGTAAGATAGGATTTATTTTTCAGGATTTTTATCTGATGGACAGCCTTTCAGTGGAAGAGAATATCATGCTACCGATGATCATAAGCAAACAGAATATTAGTAAGATGATTGTAGAAGCAAAGAAATATGCAGAACAATTTCAGATAGAACATCTGTTAAAGAAGAACCCCTATGAATTATCCGGTGGTGAAAAGCAGAGAGTTGCCATATGTCGTGCTTTGATCAACAATCCGGATCTGATCCTTGCAGATGAGCCGACCGGAAATTTGGACTCAAAGTCAGGAAAAATTGTAATTGATGCATTGAATAAGATTTCATCGGAATATAAGAAGACGATTGTCATGGTAACACATGATCCGCAGATGGCAAGTTATTGTGACCGGATTATTCTGTTGAAGGATGGAAAGATTTTGGAAGAATTAAAGAAGGGTAGTAACAGAGAAACATTTTATCAAACAATCCTTTCCAAAATGGCGGAATTATAAAAAGACCAATGCCAGTATCAGCTATATTTGAATTCAAGATTATTGTAAGGGGTGGGAAGGTATATGCTGCATAAAATAATTTACAAAAATTTTAAAAGCAATATACGGAAATATATTTTATTTTTTGTCAGTAACATTATAGCCGTAGCAGAATTATTTATCTTTTGGGGATTGAATGATGTTGTAGTGCGGGCAGTTACAGAACCTTCGATTATGATGGGAATAAAAAGTGATTTTATGATAGCGGTTGGATTAATAACTGTTGTTACAATACTTTTGATGGTATTTTCTATGCGCTATTATATTAAACTCCGGGCAAAAGATTATGGAACTTTTATTATGCTTGGGATGAAAAAGAAGATGTCTTATATGCTTCTTTTTGCGGAATATATTATAGGATGTATAGGTTCACTTTTAATTGGTATTTTGTCAGGAAATCTGCTCCTATATGGAATTTTATATTGCTTAAATCAATACAATCCTCAGATTATTACATTACAAAAAGTGGATCCGGTCGTATATAAAAATACAATTCTTTTGTGTCTGGGAGTTATGCTTGGAATCTTTATAATCCTCCTGGTGTGGATGGACGGAAGAAATTTAAGCTCTTTAATGATGAAAGAGGAAATAAAGGAAAAACGTCCCGTCAGTTCAAAATGGCTGTTGTTTACAGTGTTAGGGATTGTATTTATAATACTTGCAATTAAACAATATAAGCCAGGAACATGGGGATATTATTTTGCACATATATATTTTCTGATAGGCGGAATTCTTATTATCACTTTCAGTGGTGCATTTATTCTTGAACAGGCGAAAAAAGAACCTTTTTACTTTCGGTATGCATTGAAAATCAATCAACTTGATAGTAAATATCAAAGTAATATATTAATTATTCTGATGTTATTTGTAATACATTTTTTTGCTCTTTCTTATATCGGTACACAAATAGTAGAGATTCTGCCTCTTGACAAGACAAATAGTAATTATCCTTATGATATAATCTGGATGGCACGCCAGAACGATGAAAAATACAGTGAAAAAATAGCTGAAAAATATAATGGGACAGTTAAACATATTCCGATGATCCGGGCAACAATGTTTTATTCACAGGAAGAAATTGGAATATCTGAATCCACATATAAAGAACTAACAGGGAAGGCTTATGGTTTGTCTGGGAAAGAAATTGTTATAGGAATTGAGGACCAGAATTATCAAAGGGAAGAAAAAGTAACTGATAAGGTTCTTTATGATTTATTTGGATGGCTGTATATTGGTAAATTTAATCCGAATAAAAAGGAATTTGAATCTTCCAATATTTTAAAAGATGCGAATTATCAGTATAGGATAAAAGAAATTCATACACAAAACGTATTTGGAAAATTCGTACCAGAAGATGCCGGTGAAGGGTGTGAAGATACAGTTATATTTTCGGATGAATATTTTGATAAACAATGGAAAAAACAGGCAGCAGATGATGAAGAAGTTTCAATGTTAGAAGTATTTTCTTTTCCAACAACAAAAGAGCAGATGGCATGGAAAAAGATAAAAGATCACGCAGATAAAGAAGGAATTACTGTATTCCAACCAGATGACAGTCATTCGCCACATGCTATATGTTATAATAAGACTGTGTTTTTAAAAGAACAGAAAATAAGTAATATATTTTTGCTTTTTAGCAAGCTGTTTATTCTGATAACCCTTTTAATCAGTGGTGTTTTTATTATGGTTGTTAAAAATCTGGCCGAAATGTCTTCTTACCAAAGACGTTATGAATTTTTTCATTCTATGGGTATGAAACAAAAAGAACAAAAGAAGAATTTAAGTTTTGAGATTTGTAGCGTGGGGAATATAGCATTAGGTACAGGTATTTGTTTGGCTCTTTTATATGTAATGACCTATTCACATTGGTATGAGGCAATGGGTGAAAAGATCTCAACTGCTTTTTGGAGTTACTGGCTTAAGCTTGTTGGAATTTATATAATTATTCAGATAGTTGTGCAGAAATTATTTGTAAGGTATGTGAACAAAAGAATTTAGAAGAAAGGCTTATAGATGTTGTTTGTTAGAGTAAATTTTGAATGCGGTATAAAAATACGCATATAATATTTTACTGACAAATGTTTGCAAAAATCACTTGCCTTTTGCAAAGGTTCGTGATAAAATTTTTGTCAGTGATCAGGTTGCAGAAACTTGCGATGCCTGCGACCGGACGGAGGACCTGAGGGCCCTCCGTTTTTCTATATATGCAGATTTTTATAGAAGGTGAAAAATGACAGAAAAAGCGTTGAAACCGATAAAACCGTTTTTGAATTATGAAGAACAAATCAATAATCTCATCGAGCAAAAAGGAATGATTGTTAATGATCATAAATTTGCTGTGTCCAAATTAGAAGATATCAGTTATTTTGCTTTAATAGATGGATATAAAAATCTGTTTTATAATCCTATGACAAGAAAATATAAGGAAGGCACAACCTTTGAGGATCTTGTTGCTTTATATGAATTTGATGAAAAACTTCGTACATTGATCTTCCGGTATCTTTGTCATTTTGAGCAAAAAATGAGATCGCTGATTTCTTATCATTTTTGTGATACTTATTCAGAAAAACAGGAAGATTATCTGAATGCTGTACATTATAATAACTCGGGAGCAAATAAAAAGAAAATTGCTGCTTTAATAGCTATACTGGATAGAGAAGCAAAGAAAAGCACAGATCACGCTTATGTAGTTTATCAAAGAAAAACATATGGAAATGTTCCTATGTGGGTCATTATGAAAACTTTAACATTTGGACAGATGTCAAAGATGTATTCATTTCTGACGACCAGTATGAAAACGAAAATTAGCCGACATTTTGATTATGTAAGTGAAAAAGAACTAATTCAGTACATGAAAGTGCTTACCTTATATAGAAACGTCTGTGCTCATAATGAAAGGTTATTTTCATATAAGAGCAGGTTTGATATCCCTGATACAATATTACATAGAAAAATGAAACTTCCGCGAAATGGAAATAAATACAAATGTGGGAAAAACGATTTGTTTTCTGTTGTGATTGCTTTTCGAATGTTGCTGGCAAAAGAAGATTTTGCTGAATTTAAAAAATCTTTGAATCAGATAATTAACCAGTATATGAAAAAGACGGGCAATCTAAACCAGGATTTATTTTTCAAAGCAATGGGATTCCCGGAAAACTGGAAGAATATAAGTAGATATAAATTATAAAATAATCAATATAGTACGAACCGAGGATTCAAAATGAAAACCACGGAAAACAGATAAATATATAAATGGTCAGGAAGGTCAATATTTTGATCTGCCTGACTTATTTTTATGTAAGAAAAGTTGCCGATGGAAAGTTCTTTGCATTTTATTTGTAACATTTATCAAATTGAATAGTTAATATTATAAAGGAAAGGAGGACAGCACATGGATTTTGATTGTATATATAAATCATATTATCTGGACGTATATCATTTTTTGTGTGGTTTATCATCGAACAAAGAAATTGCAGAAGATATTACACAGGAAACTTTTACAAAAGCATTGGCGGCAATTGATTCATATGACGGTAGAAAAGATATACGTGCATGGTTATTTACAATTGCAAGAAATACATATTTTACATATTGTAAACGCGAAAAAATCTATGTGGAATGGGAGCCTCCAACGGAACAGGCTGATATACAGACGGAGTTTATTGACCATCTGATTAATAAAGAACAAGTCGAGAAAATACAAAATTTTTTAAAAAATATGAAAGATCCCTACAAAATAGTATTTGAATTAAGAATACATGGGGAGCTTTCATTTGAAAAGATTGGGAAAATTTTTGGAAAAAGTTCTGGTTGGGCAAGAGTAACTTATTATAGAGCCAAAATGAAAATATTAGAATATATGGAGGCAGAGAATAATGAATAAAATAACATGTAATGTAATTAAAGATATTCTTCCGCTTTATATAGATGGGGTGGTAAGTGAAGATACACAAAAAATAGTGGAGGAACATTTAGAGGAGTGCAGTTTATGCAGGGATGAAATAAATAAATTGAAAAAAACATTAGTTATTCCAACAAATGAAGAAATACAACAAGAGACTGTCAATATATTGGAAAAAAGTATTTCTTCTATCGAAAGAACTATAGTAAAAAAAATCATACATTATTCATCGTATTTTGATCTGATATTTAATATCGGAATGATTCCATTTGTATATTGGCTGTATGTTGTTTGGATAAAAAAAGAAACATCCCTTTTGAATATATATGTGTTTGTCAAAAAATATGGCCGAATGAGCGGAGACTTATTAAGCTTTGCTTTGTTTTTTGTAATCTTTATTTGTTGCGATATTATCCATATTATTTTAACCATGAAAAAGAAATATTTGAATATTATGGATTCTGTAGTTGTGATGTCAATTATGGTAAAGTTATTTCTTATTCTTATTCTAATGGCATTTTTAACAGCAGGTATATTAATGTAAGGGGGAGAATTCATGTTCAAAGTTGTATGGAAAAGCTTTAAGTATAATAGGAAAAATTTTCTTTCTTTTTTTATGAGTGAAATATTATCAGTTGCAGTTATATTTATGCTTATTTATATTCAAGAGGCATTGTCACAAGTTCCAGGAATAAAAACTGAAGCGTTACAATTTGCATATCAAAGTGAATTAAGAAAGCAGTTACGCATAATCATTCCATGTATTATTTTAATTATGATTCTGGTAACGGGATATTCTGTTAAAGCGTATATAAACACAAGAATACGGGATTATAAATTATTTCAATTATTAGGAATACGCAAGAAAAATTTAAAAGTAATGATTGGTCTGGAATATGTAATAAGCGGTATGCTTGCATGTGGTTTTGGAATTTTGTTTGGTCAAATCGGAACGAAAATTATAAAAGGAATTCTTCATACCAGAATAAATGCAAGATTTGTCAAAGGCATTTCGATGTCAAGAGTTTATCTTGTGTTGATTCTAAGCTGTCTGATCATGACGATAGGCGTATATATTACATTGCAAATATTATTAGATACCAGAACGGATTTAGGAGATAAGATATTCAAGATTAAGGAATCTCGAATCAATTCGATTATATCAGTTATTTACTTTATAGTAGGTATTTTGGTTATTAGTAGTGGTTATCTGTTGGTGAATAATGATCCAATGATGGCTTACATGGCACTTATATGTATTTTGACAGGTCTTATAATTCTTATGATATTCGGAACTGGATTTTTTATGGAAAAATACAGTGAGTCGAAATATTATAAAAAGCATATATTAGCTTGGAATGATTGCTACTGTTACATAAAAAAACATGGATTTCGGATGCTAATGCAGATATTGTTGGGAATCATTTTAATATTTAATACATTTTTAATGCTTCGAGGTACAATTCATGACAGATATATGCCAAATGATTTTGTGTGTATCGGCAACTCAAAAGAAACGACAGCAGTAACTACTGTGGTAACAGCTCGATTTAATGGTCTTACAAAACAATTCCCGTTTCTATGGTTTAATGAGATGAGGGGTGATTCCTGGGTTGCTATATCACTTAGCGACTATAATAAAATTTACAATAAAAATGAATCGTTAAATAAAAATGAAATAATAAGAATTTGGAGAAAAGAAGGGAGCCGTAAATCGGATCTAAGTGATAAACAACATAGAAAAATAAAATCAATCGCACTTGGTAAATGCGGAAATACGGATGAAGAGGGATTGGAATATAAATACAATTTCCAGATAAAGAAAGAGCAAATCAAAGAGATGATCGGCTTTTCTATGACCGGTCTTGTAATTATTCCAGATAATATATTTACACAGGCAGAAAAAGAAAGTGATTATAAAAAAATATTTATGATTATAAATGTGCCAAAAAAGAACCTGACAGTTTCAACACGATACATAGAAGAAAAATTACAACAAGGAAAACTAGATGAGGCTTTTTGTAAGCTGACAATTCAGGGTATTGATAAAAAAGAAAACGTATTAAATCAAATGGTAGTAATTCTCGTTGCGATTATTATTTTAATTTTTACGATGTTTATAACATGGTTAATGCTGCAGAATGATCAGGAACATTTAAAGCAAAAATATCAGCTAGGTGCTATTCTTGGTATGAAGAGGAAGGAAGGGTATTTATCCGTTGTGAAAGAAATATCCAGAGACATGTGGTGGTCCCTTTTACTTGCGATCGGTATAAGTGGAATGTTTTGCGGCGTATTTATAAAATCTTATTATTACGGAACAACGGAAATTGTTTTGATACAAAAGGAAGTTGCAATGTTAGGATGTATTTTATGCATATATGGAATTATTTTTATGATATTTATTATTTTTTCAACCAGGCGTTTATGGAAAGAAATTTCAAAAATATGGGGTGATAAGAATTGATGAGAAATATATTAGAAGTTAAAAATCTTGTAAGAAGTTACAATACAGCAACTTTTAGGGATTCAAAAAATAATGTGAATGTGTTAAAAGGAATCAGCTTTCAAGTTGCGGAAGGTGAATTTGTTGGAATCATGGGAAAATCCGGATGTGGTAAGACAACTTTGCTTAAAACACTCGGAATGATTGATAAACCGACGGATGGAACGATTAAATTTATGGGAGAAGATACCAGTGAACTATACGGGGATAAACTTGCGGATATCCGGAACAGTAAGATAGGATTTATTTTTCAGGATTTTTATCTGATGGACAGCCTTTCAGTGGAAGAGAATATCATGCTACCGATGATCATAAGCAAACAGAATATTAGTAAGATGATTGTAGAAGCAAAGAAATATGCAGAACAATTTCAGATAGAACATCTGTTAAAGAAGAACCCATATGAATTATCTGGTGGTGAAAAGCAGAGAGTTGCTATATGTCGTGCTTTGATCAACAATCCGGATCTGATTCTTGCAGATGAGCCGACCGGAAATTTGGACTCAAAGTCAGGAAAGATTGTAATTGATGCATTAAATAAGATTTCATCGGAATATAAGAAGACAATTGTCATGGTAACGCATGATCCGCAGATGGCTAGCTATTGCAGTCGGTTAATTCTGTTGAAAGATGGTGTAATACTAGAGGATTTGAAGAATAGCGGAAATCAGGATGCATTTTATCAGGAGATCCTTGGGAAGATGAAAGAGTTGTAGAAGATTCACAAAAAATTGACATTGCTGACTTGAAAAAGTAAATTCCATCATGTTTTAAATTTTGCCGAAATTACGAGAGATTTTCTTTTTGACCAAATTGCATGAAAGCAATTCGAGAGGTTTTGCCCAGCAGGAAAAAAGAGAAAAATACAGCTGATAACGGGTGTAGATTGTATCGCTCCATTTATACCGTTTTTGTTCATGGAATATGTGATTGTTCCGGGGCGAAAGGATACTGTAATGAAACGGATCATAACCTTTGATAAAAAAGTCAGGTTGATTATATTTAATCTTCCTGACTTTTTGCTGATACTCCGAAAAAATAAAAGCGATCAGATAAAAATTATTTCTATCACCATGCATTCGGAAGAAACTACCGGTAGCAAGTTCTGTAGATATGTCGAAGTATGCAAAAAAGATTGTTATAAGGGTATTTAGGGAAAATTCATGGTCAGAAAACCGGGTATTCATGGCCAGTATAAGGCGGAAGAAGAAAAGGCATGCTATAATAAGCCAAGAAATTAATACGGAGACAAATCAAATGAAAGACTGGACAAGAAAAATAAAAATAGACTTTATAATAGGCATAGCTTTACAAATATATCTTCTTTTCCCATGGATACAGCATTATACAATATATGGATATTTATATAATGTGTTGAAAATGAATGACTATATCCAAATGTATAATGAAACGATATTGCCATCATTAAGAGAATCCTGGAACTATACAAAAATGACAGCATTTGTTTTCTTAGTTATCATTATTCTAATTGCACTTTTTCAATTGACTGAATTAGCACGAATATATCACATATTAAAAAATGAACAGTCAAGTGATTATCGTGGATTTTTTTGGATTATATATTTAGCTATCTTTTCGAGGTTTTTTGAGAAATTTGCTTATGTAGATCCTATAGATAATTCTTTGATTCCTATATATGTAGAAATATATATATGTGTATTGTTGGTTTTTATCGGTCTATGGATTCTAATTGATGCAATGCTGGATACATGGGAAGCAGAACATCAGATATTAATATCTCAATTAGAGGAACAGGAAAAGCATGCATTACAAACGAAAGTCAAGATTTTGGAAGAACGCTATCAAGAAATGTTAAAAAGCCGAAAAGTGGTTCATGATATGAAGAACCATATTCTGGCGCTCAAGAACTATGATCAAGAGCAGAACTGGCCCGGATTGCATGAATATCTGAATGAACTTAGTGATGATATGATGGAATATAATTTTCATGTCTGGACTGGAAATCATATGCTGGATATGATCTTAAACCAAAAGGAAAAGGATGCACAGAATCAAAATACCGTTATGCAGATTGATACAGAAGTTTTTTCTACACTCCCTTTTACAGACCGGGAAATCATATCCCTTTTCGGGAATCTATTGGATAATGCGTTGGAAGCCTGTGAGAAAATCAATGATAAAGAGCGTTGGATAAAGATTAAGATAAAAAAGAAAAATCTATTGTTATATATTGAAATTGCAAATGCATTAGAGGAAATGCCGAAACAAATTCAAAAAGAATTTGTTTCAAATAAAAAAGATAATGGACTTCATGGATATGGAATGAAGAATATACAGGATATTGTAAAAAAGTATGATGGAATCTTCGAATATAAGGTATATGAAGATCATCTGATATTTATGATTTCTATCTATAATAACTGATAAGGATAGGGGGATGAAAAGTATGTTGAAAAAAATATTTTTTAAACTGCTGGGAGAAAGGAAAAAGGATTACATAAGAGTTATTTTAAGTGGAATCTTCTGTATATCGGTCGTATTTTTTTCTACGTCTGTTGGCAGCAGTCTTGTTTATATATCAACGGGACGACGGGCAACTATGACAGAATTAGTAATGGAAGTTGAAAAGAATTTTATTTTGCCGTATGTGTTACTGATCTTTCTCATGATTTTAATTATACTCGGATATATTCGTAAACGATCCAGCGATTATGCAATGCTCAATATACTGGGAATCAAAAAGAAACACAGATATATGTATATTGGCTGTGAATATCTCGGAATCATTTTAGGATCAATTGCAGGAGGATTGATTCTTGGAATATTGGAAGCAATGATCGTAAAAAAGATACTGGAAAATATTTTTCAAAATTATGTAAGCAACATATATTTGGGAATATCACCGTTAATTCTCACACTAATTATCAGCGTAATCATGTTTGGAATCGGCTTCGCCTTTTGTGATCAGTATATTGCCTGTATCGGAATTGACCATATAGTATCGGGAGGAAGTAATCATAACAGAGCAAGTAAGAATACATTGCTATTTTGTCTTATAGGAGTTGCAGTATTTATTCTTACATTAGTTTCTATTGTTACATATTGGGGACAAATCGGATATACGATTCCGACAGCTCTAGGAATCATAACGGCAGTTATTTTTACTTTATTTGGCTGTAGATTATATCTTGAAAAATTAAGAAAACAAAAGAATAAATATTATAAAAAAATCCTTTGGCTCGATAACTGGTACGATCAGTTTTTCAGTCATGCTAATATCAGTTATATTGTCAGTGCTTTTCTGATTGTTATTCTGTTTGGATTTAATATTGTATTGGTAGACAATCTTCCTGTAAGGCAGCCGGAAAATTATCCGTATGACATAGTCTGGGGTGCCAATATAAAAGATAAAGCATTTATCGAAAAGTTAAAAGAAAAGTATAATGTTCAGACAGAATTCATTCCATCTATCAGAGTGACTTCAGGAAACTGTGCAGAACATACTGGAATTTCTGCAACAGAATATAAACGCCTTACAGGAAAGCAGGTTCATTTAAAAAATGATGAAATATACGTTGTATACCAATGGGACCGAAGCGAATATGGAACAATTGGTCTGGATTTCGGAAAGCTGAAACCAAGATTATACACCGGATGCGCTACTGCAGATATCTGGATTTATACTGCGAGAACATTACCAGGTAATAAATTTACAAGAAAATATACAATTAAGGGAAACGACAGAAGAATCATTACCGGGAATTTTAAAACAAGGGTTTTGAGTACCAGCAATATGAATACGGATGTGTTTGAAGATATAATTGTATTTTCGGATCATGAATATGATAAGATTAGTCAAAAAGCCAAAGGGTCAAACCTTACAGTATTAATGAACGTAGCACAGAATTATGATGCTGTTGTAAATAAAATAGCTAATTATGCAGCAAAACATTCACAGATTAATTTCTTTGATTATCATGACGGAAATCTGATTTATGATAAAAAACCGTGCACAATAGAAAATCAGGAAAACCGAATGTTAAATGTAAGTGCGATGTTGATTGATATGCTTGTATTATTTATCAGCATAATCTTTATCTTACTAGAGAAAATATCCAGTGATTACGAAGCACTGGAATGGAAGTATTTATTCTATTACCGCACAGGAATGCCAGAGAAAAAGCGAAGAAAAAATATTTATAAAGAAATAACCATGACATCCAAAGTTGCCTTGATAACCGGAATGTTTATAGCGGCAGTAATGATATTGGTGAAAATATTATATAAGAAAATGCCGGTATATTGGACAAAGATTTATCTGGCAGAAGCCGTAGTAATGATTATAGGTATGACCGCTATTATCATGATAATCGTAAGAATTGCAGCATGGCGTTCATTTAAGCGCAGTGAGAGGAGAAATAAGGATGAATAAAGAAAATATATTAGAAATTGATAATCTGGAAAGAAGCTATTCAACAGTCATGCCGGACGGAGAGACAAAGGTTTATTCTGTGCTAAGAGGAATTTCATTTCAGGTAAAACGAGGGGAATTTATTGGTATTATGGGAAGTTCCGGATGTGGGAAAACCACACTTTTGAAAACTATCGGAATGCTTAATAAGCCAAATGGCGGAAAAGTGCTCTATAACGGCGAAGATACAACAGAAATTTATGGAGATCATCTGGCAGAAATACGCCGGACGCAACTGGCGTTTGTTTTTCAGGATTTTTACTTGATGAATAGCTTAACTGTTCGTGAGAATATTATGATGCCATTGATATTAAATGAAGATGATCCTGTGGAAAGTTCTAAAACTGCAGAAACTATGGCAGAAAAACTTGGAATTTACAAGCTGTTAGATAAAAAACCTTACGAACTGTCTGGAGGTGAGAAACAGAGAACGGCGATTTGCAGAGCAATGGCAGAAAATCCAGAATTGATACTTGCAGATGAGCCGACCGGGAACCTTGATTCTAATTCATCCAAACAGGTTATCCATACATTGTCCTACATTAATCAGGAATTCGGGAAGACGATTGTCATGGTAACACATGACCCGCAAATGGCAAGCTATTGCAGTCGGTTGATTCTATTGAAAGATGGAGTGATATTGGAGGATTTAAAGAATAGTGGGGATCAGGAGGCGTTTTATCAGGAGATTCTCGGAAAGATGAAAGAGCTGTAAAAGATTCACAAAAAATTGACATTTTTAAATTTCATATTGAAAATAAAAATCAGGCATGTTATTCTATCGGCACGCAGATGAATTCTAGTATCTGCAATGCATCTAGATTTACCAATTCATTTACTTCAAACCTAAACAATCGGGTAAGAATCCAAGATGAAAATCATAAAAAACAGATAAATACA
>ERZ894232.278-NODE-278-length-73919-cov-20.542429_pt1 | contig 73919 bp, 70 predicted proteins | sample MGYA00380296_ERZ894232 | MGnify/ENA primary metagenome ERZ894232 (study PRJEB32331, sample SAMN06328433) | human gut metagenome | biome: human gut microbiome; feature: stool | host: Homo sapiens | collected 2014-08-14 ...
CCGAGGACAGTTCGCAGCATGAAACTGTCAAAGTCGGTTTCTTTGCCATGGATGGTTATATGACAACCAGGGAAATCCGCACTCTGAGGAATAACAGGAAAGCAAATATTCCAATCGTTGCCATGACCGCAAACGCATTCGAAGAAGATAAAAAGAAGGCATTTAAAGCAGGTATGAATGCTCATATTGCAAAACCAATTGATATAAATACAATACTTGCTGTTTTTGACCAGGTGTTTGGTGTATAGAAGTTGTTGTTTCTCAATTGGAGCATACGTAAGTAGCAAGAAGACAGGCGGCTAATAATTATAAACTGAGGAAAAGTGATATGGAAGAATACAGAGATGATAAAAAAAGTAAATTGTATTACATGGATGAAATCCTTCATAAGATTTCTTCCATGAGTCAGGCAGAGAATGAAAAACAACTGGATGACATTACGCCATCTATACTGAAGAGCGTTGGAGAATACACAGCAGCAGACAGAGCGTATATTTTTGAATGGAGTTCAGAAAAAAAAGAAAGTTTTAAAAATACATTTGAATGGTGTGCCTCGGGAATCGAACCGCAGATACAGAATCTGCAGAAAGTTCCCGTCTGCCTGATGCAGAACTGGGTGGAAACATTTATCCAGAAGAAAAATATCATCATTTATGACCTGGAAGAAATAGCAGAAGAAACCCCACAGGAATATGAAATTTTAAAGCCTCAGAATATTCATGCTCTGATTGCTGTGCCGATTTATACAAATCATAAATTTATAGGCTTCATTGGATTGGATAACCCGGATCTGAATCAGAATATGGTGTCCATGAATCTGTTATCTGATGTGGGGTGCCATATGGGAAGTGTCCGTGAAAACCTGAGAATGATGAAGGCACTTGAGGATGCACTGGAAACTGCAAATCTGAATGGAGAAATCATTGATTCCATCAGTAAATTATACTGGCTGATCTACCGAATGAATCTGGAAACAGGAACTTATGAAGAAATATCTGCCGGCAACGAGATGCATAAACTTACAGGCAAGCATGGAAAAACGGAAGAAGCTTTCCAGCATGCTATCAATACAATTGTTGATGGGGAGCATCAGGAAATGATGAAAAAGTTCCTTGATACATCGACTCTGGCTGACAGACTGAAAGACACGGAAAGTATTGCGGTCGAATACCGGGCACAAAGTGGATCCTGGCATCTGGCAAGATTTATTGTAAAAAAACGGAACCCATCTGGTAAGGTTACAAATGTTCTGTATGTTGTCCGGCAGATTGATAAAGAAAAACAGGTTGAAATTACTTATAAGCAGGAACTGATAAAAAAGAACAGGATTTTGTCAGGACTGAGCCGTGATTATACGACAGCTTTTGTTTTGAATCTGGATACGGATGAGTATGAGTTTGTATTTAATCAGGAGACAAATCATGCTCAGAAACATGAAGAGTTCAAAGCATTTTCAGATTATGTGGATGCCTATGCTTCTGTATTTGCACTTCCGGAATTTCGTGACGTAATGCGTCGGGAACTGGACAGTAATGTGATTAAAAAGCATTTTGAAACAGAAGACGAATATCATTTTTCTTTTGAGACGTCACCAAATGCAGCAGGTTTGTCCTGTTTTCAGGCACATATTGTAAAAGAGTACGAGGAAGGCAGCCATTTTGCGTTCCTTGGTTTCCGAAGTATAGATGAGATCGTACAGAAAGAGCGTTTTTATAAAGATTCTTTGCAAAAAGTAAACCAGGAACTTAAGCATCAGCTGGACATGATCACATCTGCACTGCCGGGTGGTGTGAAAATCAGCAATGATGATCCGGAATATTCTTTTAAGTATGTTTCAGAGCATTTTGCACAGATGCTGGGATATGATACTCCGGAGGAATTGATGGAAGCTTCTGGAGGGACGATTGTTGACCTGGCGCATCCGGACGATCTGGAACAGGGAATTGCACAGGCGTTGGAGCAGTATAGTAAATCGGATCATTATGAAATCACATATCGAATGAAATGCAAAAATGGATCCTGGAAATATATTGAGGACAGGGGACACAAAATCCGCAAACCGGATGGAATGATCGAACACTGGAATCTGATTCTGGATAAAAATGAACTGGTGGAAAAAACCATTGCCCTGGAGAGCGAAAAAAAAGCAAACCAGAGTAAATCAGATTTCCTCTCCAGAATGTCCCATGATATGCGGACACCATTGAATGGAATTATCGGGCTTATGGATATCTGCATGAAGCACCCGGAGGACAGAACACTGGTGGATTCCAGCCGTCTTAAGGCAAGAGTAGCGGCAGACCATCTGTTGTCGCTGATCAATGACACACTGGAAATGAGTAAACTGGAAAATGAAGAAACAAAAATTTCGAAAGAAGATTTTTATCTGCCGGATCTGCTTCATGAGGTGGAAACCATTGCACAGATGATGGCAGATAAAGAGTGTATTACGATTCATTTTATGGATGATCCTTATTCGATTCCATATCCGAATCTTACCGGAAGCTCCCTGCGTGTAAAACAGATATTTTTAAATCTGATTACAAACAGTATTAAATACAACCGTAAAAATGGCTCAGTGGATTGCTTCTTGAAAGAAGAGAAGCAATCCGATAATAGAGTGTTGGTAGATGTGACTATAAAAGATACGGGAATCGGAATGTCAGAGGATTTCCTGAAGAATATATTTCAGCCATTTGTTCAGGCTGATCAGGGCGCCAGATCACACTATAAAGGTACCGGACTTGGAATGGCGATTGTAAAAGAGCTGCTTGATCGTATGGATGGAACCATTCAGATTGACAGTGTGGAAAATCAGGGCACTTTCATACATGTGGTCATACCTTTTGAAATAGCAGAAGAACCTGCAGTTGTACAGGAAATGTCTGAATTACCAAAGGAAAATCTGTCCGGGTGCCGTATTCTATTGGCAGAGGATAACGAGCTCAACAGGGAAATTGCGGCATTCCTTCTGAAAGATGAGGGAATTTCCGTCACAGAGGCGGAAGATGGACAGCAGGCAGTGGAATGTTTCCTAAAAATGCCGGAAGGATATTACGATGCGGTTCTGATGGATATCATGATGCCGGCGATGGACGGATATCAGGCAGCCAGAGCGATTCGTGGCAGCGGGAAGAAAGATGCGGAAACGATTCCGATCATTGCCATGACAGCCAATGCTTTTGCTGAAGATAAAAGAAAGACGATGGAGGCAGGGATGGATGCGCATCTGTCAAAACCATTAAATGTACCGGAACTGATGGAAACAATCCGAAAATTTTGTGTTGGTAAGCAGATGTGCTAGTGACCGGGAAAAGAATAACAGAGGAGTAGAAGAATGAAAAAGGATAGCGAACTATATAAAAAGATAAGAGTACATTGCTATATTGTTGGATTGATTGTTTTTCTGACAGCATTGATTGTTGGCGTTTTTCTGCTTCATAATTTGGAAAAGGATGAAAAGACAACCGGAAAATATATGGCGCAGATTACTGAAAAAAGAGTCAGGGCAAGACTGGATCAGTATAGCATGCTCTCTGCTCTTTTGGGAAATTATATCAGTGCAGGAGAGAATCTAGATGAGAATACATTTTCTGAACTGGCAGAAAAGATTCCTAATGAAGATGGAGTGATAAAGGCATTTGAACTGGCACCTGAAGGGATTGTTACAGACATTTATCCGAAACAGGGAAATGAGGGGGCTTTTGGACTGGATATGCTGCAGGAACATGAGCGGAAAAAGGATGCAATTCTGGCAAGGGATAGCGGGAAATATACGATTGGAGGACCATACCAGTTAAAGCAGGGAGGAACAGGAGCATTGCTTTTTAATCCGGTTTATCAGGACAATAATTCAGAACAGGGTGAGTTCTGGGGCTTTGTGATTCTGGTGATTGACTGGGAGCGTTTCATTGGAGAGATAAATCTTGATTATTTAAGCGATGCAGATTTCTGTTACAGAATTTGGACATATGACAGAGGCAGCAGAGACAAGATTATTTTAGCAGAGAGCCAGGATAATATGCCGGATAATATTCTGACAGTAGAATGTGCAGTTCCCAATAACACATGGTATTTTGATATTATACCCTCAGAGGGATGGAGTCCACGTTCTTACTGGATTATGTGTATTGTCATTTCTTATGTATTCTCATTATTGATTGCTACAGTATTTTATTTAATATCCAGTAAAAAACACAGGGAAAGACAATATGAAGCAGAACTGGAAAAAGCTGCTGAGCAGGCGAAAAATGCCAATGAGGCAAAAACAAGATTTTTATTTAACATGAGTCATGATATCCGGACTCCGATGAATGCAATTGTAGGTTTTTCCGGTTTGTTGGAGAAGAATCTGCAAAATGAAAGAAAGGCAAAAGAATATCTGGAAAAGATACAGTCTTCCAGTAATCTTTTGCTGAGAATCATCAATCAGGTTCTGGAGATGGCCCGGATTGAAAGTGGTACTGCGGTATTGCAGTTAAAAGCTGAAGATATGGATGCATTATTTCACAGAGTAAATACAGTGTTTGAAGAGGATGTCAGAAAGAAGAACCTGCAGTATCATGCTGTTTTAGATGTAAGACATCATTATGTTGTCTGTGATCAGACAAAGTTACAGGAGATCATGCTGAATATTATCAGCAATGCTATAAAGTATACCCCGGAGGGACATTCAATCTATGTAGAAGTACATGAGGCGGTATCAGAGAATCCTTCAAAGATACGCTATATTTTTTCATGTGAAGATACGGGCATTGGTATGAGTGAAGAATATCTTCCACATATCTATGAAGAATTTTCCAGAGAACATAGTACAACAGAAAACAAAGTGCCGGGAACCGGGTTGGGACTTCCTATTATCAAATCTATGATAGAGCTGATGGGTGGAAGTATTCAGGTAGAAAGCAGACAGGGTATTGGAACAAAATTTACGATAGATCTTTCTTTTGACATAGCATTGAAAGAAGAGGTATATGGAAGTGAGGATACCATAGAGTCATCTGCAATTCATACAATAAAAGGGAAAAGAATTCTCCTTGTAGAAGATAATGAGCTGAATGCGGAAATAGCAAAGACAGTTCTCGAAGATGTCGGAGCGTTAATTACCAGAGCGGAGAATGGACAGCAGGCACTGGAACTATTTAAAGAGAAACCGGCAGGAACATTTGATGTAATTTTGATGGATCTGATGATGCCTGTTATGGATGGATATACAGCTACGAGAAAAATCAGGGAATTAGAACGTTCAGATGCAAAAACAGTACCGATTATAGCTATGACAGCAAATGCATTCCAGGAAGATGCTGAAAAGTGCATTGCCGTGGGTATGAACGCTCATTTGGCGAAACCTTTGGATATTGAAAAGATGAAAAAGACTATTAAAAGTATTTGTTCCTAATATAGGCGGAAATTAAGGAAATATTGAAATCCTTGTACAGAGAAAAAGATAGATTAAATAGTTATGAAAATCAAATACCAATCGACTATGCATGCGGATGGGCATTATCCTCCGATGATATGTCGTGTACAATGCAGATGTTATTGGATAATACAGATGCTTATATGTATAAAAATAAACAGTTATGCAAGAAATATAAAGGAAACAGAAAATATGAATAAAAGACAAAAAATACTGATTGTCGATGATGCAAAGTTCAACAGGGATATATTGAAAGAATTTCTTGGAGAAACCTATGATTATCTGGAAGCTGAAAATGGAAATCAGGCAGTCCAGATTATGGAAGAGAATCCGGAAATCGATCTGATGCTTTTAGACATCAACATGCCACAGATGGATGGATTTGAAGTTCTGAAATGGATGAAACTAAGCCAATGCATTGAAGAAACTCCTGTAATTATGATATCTTCGGAAGAATCTGTTGAGACTATGCGTAAAGCATATGAGATGGGAATCACAGATTATATTACACGGCCATTTGACTCTGTTATCGTAAAAAAGAGAGTTCAAAATACTTTGGGGCTATATGCAAATCAAAAGCGCCTGATCAATGTGGTCGTTGATCAGGTTTATGAAAAAGAAGAAAATAATAATATTATGATCAGGATTCTGAGCAATGTATTAGGATCACGCAACAGTGAGAGCAGCGAACATATTTTACATATCCGGACTGCGACGGAAATGATGCTGAGGCAACTGGTAAAAACAACGGATGCATATCATCTGACGGAGACTGATATTGCTATAATTACAACTGCATCTTCGCTTCATGATATTGGTAAAATACGCATTCCGGAAGAAATACTGAATAAACCCGGAAGACTGACCGATGAAGAATTTAAAATTATGAAAACCCATAGTGAGATTGGAGCATCCATGATCCGGGATATGCATTTTTTGCAAAATCATCCACTGGTGCATACCGCATGGGAAATCTGCAGATGGCATCATGAAAGATGGGATGGAAATGGGTATCCGGATGGCCTGAAAGGAGAAGAAATACCAATCTCTGCACAGGTGGTGTCTATTGTGGATGTTTATGATGCTCTTACCAGTGAAAGATGTTATAAGAAAGCATTTGATCATGATACGGCAATCAAGATGATCCTGGATGGGCAATGCGGACAGTTTAATCCGATCCTTCTCAAGTGTTTGGAAGAATTGAGCCTTCAGTTTTCAAAAATGCTCAGCAAAGAGATGGATAGTAATAAATATTATTATGAGGCGCAGAGACTTTCGAATGAAATACTCAGTGAAAAATCTTTGCCGAACAAAAACTATTCGCAGAATGTCGTTAAAATTATGCAGGAAAAGATAGATTTTTTCAGATCGCACAGTGGCAAAAATTCTATCGAGTATAATGCAATTTCAGGGCAGCTAATCATAATAAACGAGGAGCAACAGATACTTTGTCAGAGAGATGATCCTAAATTTGATATATTCAATGTGTTCGAAGTGAGCATGGAAGACATTCAACACATTAGATTTTTGTTAAATCAGACATCTGTACAAAATAATGAAATCACATTGCAGATAAAAGCGAAGGTGAAGAACGACAGTCAGATGTATCATCTGAAACTGCATACGTTGTGGTCGCCTTTAAAGAAAGATGGATATATAGGAATTGTTGGATATTTTGACACTGTAAAATAGAAAAATGCAAAGCAGTGGAGGGAATGCGGCATATTCTGTTATGGCAAACCTTTGTTTTATAGAAAAGAATAAAATGAATAAATCAGTATTGCAAAGGGATCGTTAACAGCGGGAAGGTTAAGGATTTTGAAAATTTCCTGAGGGAAAATGGAATTGAATATAATTTGTATGATTGTGAGGTTGATGGTAAAAAGGCTATATATTGTCATTTTGATAATAAAGATGCGGAATTGTATTCCATTTGAAAAATAGTATGAAATGCGGGAATATAGAAGGCAGTTATGAATAGCTGCCTTCTTACTATGTAAAGAAGCACTGGTTTTGATTGCCATGCATTTGAAAGAAGCTGCTACTGGTAGCTTCTCTTGTGTTTTTACAGAAAATCCTGACAAGATACCAGAAGATCAATTTTCTTCCACTGTGTCTCTTCATCAATACAGTTGCCCTCTTCAACGGAAGCAAAGCCACATTGCGGAGAAAGTGCGATCTGCTCTCCGACTACGGAGCGGGCTTCGGCATAACGTTTTTTAAGAAAATCATGATCTTCCAGAATCGGGTTCTTGGTAGAGATTAATCCTGCGACAAAGATAGCCTCCTTATCTTTCAGGACAGACCATGGAGCAAAGGAACCGGAACGGGCATCGTCGTATTCTACGAAGAATGCGTCATACGGAATTTCAGCGATTACCGGGGCAACGGAATCGTAAAATCCATGGAACAGAGGATTTCCCTTGAAGTTTCCTTTACAGAAATGTGTTGCAATAAAGAAATCTTCCGGTTTGTGTTCCAAAGCTTTTGTTGATACAAGCTGGAACCAGTTCAGAATCTGTCCTTTTGTATATCCAAGAGCAGTTATCTTTTTCTGGAATTTCTCATCGATGAGATAAGTCCATGATGTATCATCAATCTGAAGATAACGGCAGCCATGGTCGTAGAAATCTAAAATTGCATCCTGATAGGCTTTTGCAATATCATCGATCAGTGCATGGATGTCTGTTCCGTAATAAGGTGTCTCTTTATTACCAAGCTGAAGGAAGTGATCAATCAGAATCATATTCGGACCGGAAATACATTTTTTAGCCGTAATACCGTCATATTTTTGTGCCAGAGAATGAAGATAGTCCCACGCACAAAGCTCCGGATGTGCCTTGTTCTTATCATAGAAGAACTTACCGGTAACGGTTCCAAGCTCAATTTCATTACTGGTTCCATTGATTTCTTTTGTGAAATGAATGGTATCGAATCCATCAAATTCTTTGAGCCAGTCCAAATGCCACCACCTGCGGCGGAATTCTCCGTCTGTTACATATTTCAAACCGTGTGCCACTTCCTTTTCTACCAGTGATGCGATTGCAAGATCTTCGGCTTGTGTTAATTCTTCTTTTGTAATCTTACTGTCTTTATAAGCTTTACGTGCTTCTTTAATTTCTGCAGGTCGTAAAAAAGAACCTACGATGTCATAAGTTAATGTGTCTTTTATCATATGAAAACCTCCGATTTTTTGATTATTTGTCTTTGCTTAGTTGATGATTTTATTATGCCAGATGTAATAGCTTTTTGCATAATACTTAAAATTGTGGGTTTGGTATAGTTTTAAACTATAGCATATGAAAAAGAAGATCAATATTGCTGTTTGTGGATATTTAAAAATTTTTTATTATCTTAAAGAGTGTATAATATAAATATGACATGTGTTACATTAGAATTGAAACCACAGGAGAAAAGGGAAATCGAATATGAACAGCAGAAAAAAAGTCTTATGGAAGATATTCATTTCAACATTATATTTAAGTGCATTTACATTCGGCGGCGGTTACGTGATTGTGAGCCTGATGAAGAAGAAATTTGTAGATGAGCTTCACTGGATCGAAGAAAAGGAAATGTTGGATCTGGTTGCGATTGCACAGTCTTCACCCGGGGCAATCGCGATAAATGGAGCAATTGTTGTAGGATATAAGCTTGCAGGAATTGCCGGTGTACTGGTATCGATTATCGGAACAGTCATTCCGCCATTTGTCATTATAGCGTTACTTTCTGTCTGTTATAATGTGTTTCGCACTAATGAACTGGTAAGTCAAATGTTGGAAGGCATGCAGGCGGGAGTCGGAGCGGTGATCGCGTCAGTAACCTATGAGATGGGCGCGGGCATAGTGAAAGAAAAGGACGGAATCTCGCTGCTGATCATGGCAGGTGCATTTGTGGCATCCTGTGTATTTGAAGTAAATGTTGTGTATATTGTGATTATATGTGGATTGCTGGGTGTCTTACGCACATGTATGAGCAGGAAAGGAGCAGGCAAATGATATATCTGCAGCTTTTCTTAAGCTTTTTACAGGTTGGAATGTTCAGTTTTGGCGGCGGTTATGCGGCGATGCCCCTGATACAGGGACAGGTTGTGACGGGACATCATTGGCTTAGTATGTCGGAATTTACGGATCTTATTACAATCTCCCAGATGACACCGGGACCGATCGCGGTGAATTCGGCAACCTTTGTCGGAATCAAGATTGCGGGGATACCGGGTGCCCTGGCAGCAACATTTGGATGCATTCTGCCCTCTTGTATTATCGTAACTGTTATTGCAAAACTATATTTAAAATATCGCAGTATGGAGGTATTGCAAGGTGTACTGGGATCTTTAAGACCTGCCGTTGTGGCGATGATCGCATCAGCAGGGATCATAATCCTGATCACGGCATTCTGGGGAAACAGGGATCTGATCGCACTTGCAGGGACGAAATGGAGTCTGGTAGTGATTTTTGTAGTTTGTATGATATTACTTCGGAAAGTGAAAATGAATCCAATATGGGTGATGGTCCTGGCCGGAGTGATGAAAGTGGGAATATCACTCATTTGAAATTGAATAAAGGGGAAATTACATAGGGAAAAAACAAAAAATGTGGAAAAAGTAGGAGAGGGACAAAAAAATGGGGAAAAAAACAATTGAGAAAAATGCGATCACGGAAGGAGTTATCTGGAAACAACTGTTGATCTTCTTCTTCCCGATCATGCTTGGGACGTTGATCCAGCAGTTATATACAACTGTGGATACGATCATTGTAGGACGCTTCGTGGGAAAAGCGGCACTTGCCAGTGTCGGAGGACCGGCAGCCGTCTTATCAACAATTGTTGTTACATTCTTTAATGGGCTGGCGAACGGGGCAGCAGTTATTATCGCACAATATTATGGTGCAAAGGACAGGAGGAGCCTGCATGTGGGGGTACATACGGCATATCTGTTCTCTGTCGTGATCAGTCTGATCGTATCACTGACCGGTACAGTATTGACACCATGGCTGCTTAAAATCATGAATACACCACAGGATATGATGGCGGATTCTATAACTTATCTCAGAATTTACTTTATGGGAATTCTGTTTACGCTGGTCTACAATATGGGATCGGCAATCATGAGGGCGGTCGGAGATTCCAGAAGACCACTTCTCTATCTGTTGATCTGCTGTGTGATGAATATCATACTGGACATTGTCATGGTGGTAGGAATGAAGATGGGGATTGCGGGGGCAGCACTCGCGACGGTTATTTCACAATGTGTCAGTGCAGTTCTGGTTACCTGGTCGCTGACCAGGGCATATGATGCTATGAAATTAAAGTTCCGGGAACTCCGGATGGATGCCAGAGTATTGAGAAAAGAATTGAAAATCGGTGTTCCGGGGGCACTTCAGGCATGTGCTTACGGTGTGACAAATGTAGTGATTCAGGCATCCGTCAACAGTTTTGGTACAGATACCGCTGCAGGATGGGCAGCTTACGGAAAGCTTGATATGATCTTCTGGACAGTATCGAGCGCGCTTGGTGCGGCAGTGACCACATTCGCCGGACAGAACTACGGGGCAGGAAAGATGGACAGGGTATATAAAAGTATCCGGGTGAATGTAGTGATCTCTTATATATTTACAGGAGCTATTATTATAGTCCTGTTTGCATTCTGCGAACCGTTATACCATATGTTCACGACAGATCCAAAGGTCATCGGGATAGGAGTATATATGTTACGTTTCCTGATTCCGAGTTATCTGTTGAGTGTGCTGCTTGAGAATCTGTCTGGAGGACTGCGTGGTCTGGGAGATGTCCTCTGGCCGACCATATTTACATTCGGAGGTCTGTTCTTTGTAAGGCTTCCGTGGATCATAATTCTTACGAAGATTCATCATAAGGTGGAGATTCTGCTGATCAGTTATCCGCTGGCATGGGGGGCAACGTTACTTTGTCTGATCCCGTACTATTTCTGGCGGAAGAAAAGAAGAATGAGTACATATGGATCTCATCTTCAAAAATCATAGATTATATGTTAAAATATAGACAGTATGTTTGGAGAAAAGAGTAGCAGGAAAGGACAGAAAGAATGAGGTGTGCGATGACGGATAAGAAGGACTGTATGACAATGGAGCAGGCAGAACAGAAGATGGAGTGCCTAAGAGAAGTGTTCTCAATTGTACGCCTGGTTGATGGTGAGATGCTGGAGAAGAGAGCGGAGCACAGTGCGGATGCAGATGTAATGGAGATGTGTCAGTGCTATTCATTCTGGAATAAGGCAAAGCCGTGTGAGAATTGCATATCTATGAAATCGCTGAGAGAAAAAAAACAGGCAGCGAAGCTGGAATTTCTGGATTCGGATATTTTTCAGGTGTTTTCAAGATATGTGGAGATTGATGGAAAACCGTACGTAATGGAGATGTTGAAGAAGCTGGATGAAGACACATTGATTGATGCGGTTGGATATGGGAAGATGGTCCAGAAGCTTTCTGTTTATAATGACAAGCTTTACAGAGATGCGCTGACAGGGGCTTATAATCGGAGATACTATGAAGATGAGATTAAGCATGTAAAGGGAAAAGCAGGGGTTGCGATTCTTGATGTAGATGATTTTAAGTTATATAATGATATGCATGGTCATCACGCAGGAGATATGGCACTGATTACAGTGGTAGAAGTAATACGGCAATATATCAGAAAGACAGATAAACTGATCAGATATGGAGGGGATGAATTCCTGCTTTTACTGCCGGAGATCGACAGTGAGAACTTTGCGCGAAAGCTGAATAAGATTAAGAAAAAAATTGCTGAAACGAGTGTCCCAGGATATGAGCGGATTAAGTTATCAGTCAGCATCGGAGGTGTGTCAGCGACAGAAGAGACAGTGGAAGAGGCTGTCCAGAGAGCGGATAAACGGATGTACCTTGCTAAAATGTATAAAAATACTGCAATGGTAGAAGGAATGGATCAGAAAATAGCGGAGGAGGATCATGATGAGCATACGGATATTCTAAAGCCACGGATTCTTATTGTAGATGATTCTAAGATCAACCGAGAACTTCTGACAGAAATTCTGCAGGATAAGTACCAGATCATAGAAGCGGAAAACGGGAACGAATGTGTGGAGAAGCTGGAGAAATATGGAAATGATATAGCATTGATACTTCTGGATATTGTGATGCCGAAGATGGATGGATTTGCAGTACTGGAATATATGAATCAGGAACAGTGGATAGACGACATTCCGGTAATTGTAATATCAGGAGAGGATTCGGAAGAATATATCTGGAGAGCTTACGAAGCCGGTGCAGTGGATTATATTAGGCGTCCGTTTGATATGCGGATCGTATATCAACGGGTATTTAACATGATCAAATTATATGCAAAACAGCGCAGACTGGTAAAAATCCTGACAGCGCAGATAGAAGAGAGAGAAAACCTGTCACAGATTTCCGACAAGTCATAATCATTGATGAGACTTGGAGAAAATCTGCGGCAGGTTTTCTTTGTTAATAATTTCCGAGTTTATTCAGATATTTGTCAATCGTATTAAGTCTTTTTTCAATTCCCTTGGCCTTATGGCTGATGATTTCCAGCAAAGACTCTGTTACGAACTGCGGACCGATCATAGAGTTGAAGAATGTATTACTGTCTACCGGGACTGTGAGAAGAATGTCGGCATATTGTGCAAGCAGGGAACTCGGCTTATCGGTGATCACAATTATTGAAGCTCCGGCATCGCGTGCCATCTCGGCGGTCACTTCGTCCTGAGAAGAATATCTTGGAAAACTAAATAATACCAGACAGTCGGTCTGCGAGATATTGCACATATGATCAATCGGGCTCATGGAAGTTGTGGTTGTCATGGTTACATGCGGAACCATCTGTTTTAAATACAGGAGGAAGAAATCTGCAAGACAGATATTTCCTCTCGTTGCAGCAATGTATTTGTGTTTACTGGAAACAATAAGATCCGCAGCCTTCTCAAAGGTCTCAATGGAGTTTTGGATAAATATCTCTTCAAGGTTATGAGCAGCATTCTTAAAATGCCGGTTGATGTAATCAGAAGAGTTGTCTAATTTTGCCTGCTTTGCAATCCGCTGGGATGGGATCGTGATACTGCTGGAAATGCTGAGTACTTTGTCCTGATAATCTTTCCGCAGTGCCTTCTGAAAATCCATAAAGCCGTCAAATCCGATCGTACGGCTGAAACGGATTACGGAAGACTCACTCACCCCGAGCTTTAAAGCAATCTCCGTAGATGTCATAAAACAGGCTTCCGAAGCATTATCCAGAACATATTCCGCAATGATCCTCTGCGTTTTGGTAAGATGTGCAGAATGGAGTAATTCCTTCATATCTTTCATAATATAGTTCCTCCGAAAGTGATATTGATAATTAGATTAAAACATGAATCTGGGAAAGTTGCAAGACGGAGAGCATGAAAAAAGAAAAAAACGTGTGGATATGGGGAAAAGAAGATAGAACTTATAGATAATGATGATTTTTTCTCGTTATTTATATATCACACAAATGAAGTATACTCCAATCTTTTTGAATGAAAATCGTAAAAAAAGAAGAAAATTATGTGCATATTGCACAAAAATATGTGTGAAAATAATAACGAATATGGATAAAGTGCAAAAATAATTGTGTACAAAAAAATAATGGTATGTTATTATCAAACCAACGAACGACGAAAGAGAGGAAAAGAAATGTTACAAACAATTGAAAACGTGAATGCGGCCGTTAACAATTTCGTCTGGGGGGTTCCGGCAATGGTCTGTATCATCGGTGTAGGGCTTGTACTTTCAGCTCGTACAGGATTTATACAGTTCCGAAAATTTGGGTATGCCATTAAGAATTCTATCGGACGTATCTTCACAAAGTCAGAAGCGAAAGAAGGTAGTATCACTCCATTCCAGGCAGTGTGTACGGCGCTTGCGGCAACGGTAGGAACGGGAAATATTGCCGGAGTTGCCGGTGCGATTGCAATCGGAGGAGCAGGAGCAGTGTTCTGGATGTGGGTGTCCGCATTGCTTGGAATGTGTACGAAGTTCTCAGAAGTTACACTTGCAGTTCATTACAGAGAGAAGAATGCAGAGGGAGATTATGTTGGGGGCCCGATGTATTATATCAAGAACGGTCTTGGAAAGAAATGGTACTGGATGGCTTCGGTCTATGCGATCCTTGGAAGTTTGACAGTACTCGGAACAGGAAATGCAACACAGGTAAATACCATTACGACATCCATCGATTCAGCACTTATAAGCTACAATGTGATTGATGACGCACAGATAAGTATGGTGAATCTGGTGATCGGAATTGTGATTGCAGCACTGGTAGCGGTTGTTTTACTTGGCGGAGTAAAACGTATCGGTACCGTAACAGAGAAGCTGGTTCCATTCATGGCAGTATTCTATATCATCCTTGCAATCGGAGTAGTTGCACTGAATGCAGACAAAGTTCCACATGTATTTGAGATGATTTTTGTAGGAGCATTTAACCCGTCCGCATTTACCGGCGGTGTGGTTGGAAGCATGTTTATGACTATGAGACGTGGTGTTTCCAGAGGTATCTTCTCAAATGAAGCCGGAATCGGTACCGGATCGATCGCACATGCATGTGCAGATACAGATGAGCCTGTAAAACAGGGTATGTTTGGTATCTTTGAAGTATTTGCAGATACAATCGTGATCTGTACACTGACAGCACTGGTTATCCTTTGTGGCGGCGAAGGAATCCAGTACGGCGTGGCAGCAGGTGCGGAGCTTACCATCTCAGGATTCGTAACAACGTATGGAAGCTGGGTGACGATCTTTACTGCAATTGCAATGTGCTGTTTCGCATTCTCAACGATTCTTGGATGGGGACTTTACGGAGCAAGATGTGTCGAGTTTGTATTTACAACAAAGGTTGTGAAACCATTTATGATCGTGTATGCGTTGGTCGCAATCCTTGGTGCAACAGTGGATCTTGGTATCATCTGGGGAATTGCAGATACCTGTAATGGTCTGATGTCTATCCCTAACTTGATCGCATTATTCCTATTGTCAGGAACAGTGGCAAAACTGGTAAAAGATTACTTTGCAAAAGAAAAGAAAAAGAATTAGAAAGACAAAAAAATAACTTACTAGTGAAAAAAATAACTTTTATTGCATTAACAACTTGAGTGTGATAATATGAGTTCAGACAGAAATGAAGAATATTCTTCAACAAAATAACAAGAAGAAAAATAATCTTCACTTCAAAAAACAAACGGATTAAAATTTTTTAGGAGGTTTTTCAAAATGAAAGTAGGATGTGTAAAAGAGATTAAAAACAACGAGTTCCGTGTAGGTATGACACCTGACAATGTTAAGAGTTATGTGAACGCAGGACACGATGTTTATATCGAAAAAGGTGCCGGAGAAGGATCAGGATTCTTAGATGCCGAATATGTGGCAGCTGGGGCTAAGATGATTGATACAGCAAAAGAAGTATGGGATACTGTAGAGATGATGATCAAAGTAAAAGAGCCGCTTCCGGAAGAATATCCATTATTCCATGAAGGACTGATCCTTTATACATATCTTCACCTTGCAGCTGACAAGCCGCAGACAGATGCTCTTCTCGGAGCAAAGGTAAAAGGTGTTGCTTATGAGACACTGATCGAAAGAAACGGAAGTATTCCGCTGCTTGCTCCAATGAGCCAGATCGCAGGACGTCTGAGTATTCAGGAAGGTGCTAAATATCTCGAGAAGAGATTTGGAGGAGAAGGAGTTCTCTTAGCAGGAGTTCCTGGAACACCAAAAGCTAACATCGTAATCCTCGGAGGTGGATCTGTAGGAACAAACGCTTGTAAGATCGCTGTAGGAATGGGCGCTAATGTAACAATCATGGACATCAACCTTCAGAGACTTGCTTATCTGGACGATATCTTCGGAGCACGTATCCAGACACTTGTTTCTAATGATGCAAATATTGAAAAAGCTGTAAAAGAAGCAGACCTCGTAATCGGATGTGTTCTGATTCCGGGAAAATCAGCTCCTAAGATCTTCAAGAAAAAATATCTCAAAGAGATGAAACCAGGTGCTGTATTTGTAGACGTAGCTGTTGATCAGGGCGGATGTGGTGAGACAACAAAAGTTACATACCACGATGATCCGATCTTCATTGAAGATGGTGTTGTTCACTACTGTGTAGGAAATATGCCTGGAGCAGTTCCAAGAACATCTACAATTGCACTGACAAATGCTACACTGTCTTATGGACTGCAGATTGCAGGAAAAGGACTTGAGCAGGCATGCAAAGATAACGAAGTTATCTATTCAGCTGTAAATACATACGATGGAAAATTAACATGCAAGAACGTAGCAGACAGTTTTGACTGCTATGAATACACAGATATCAGAACTGTATGTTAATTGAATCGCTATTATAATAAGAAGCAACTAAAACTAAATGATTGATTCCTATGAGTGGAAAATGCCGGTATCTTGGGGTGCCGGCATTTTCATTTTGAGTTTTCTGTATTGGGCTATAAGCATGCAGTTCCCGAGATGATAGCATTGTGGAAAATGCACACAGATCTAATGAGCGGAGTTATCGTATGCCCGATCACTTCCGGAGATACTGCATTCCGTAGTGCCCGTCTGGTACTGGCAGACTGGTTCAAAGTTGATCAGAATAAGATGCAGAAACGTCTGATGTTATGTGTTCCGCTTCTGGCAGTCGGAGCATTTGTTGGACATCTGGATTATGCAATCGTATGGAGATACTTCAGCTGGACAAACCAGACACTTGCTATGATCGTTCTGTGGACAGCAAGTATGTATCTGTTCCGCGAGAAGAAGAATTACTGGATCACAGCGGTACCGGCAACATTCATGAGTGCAGTTTCCATGACATATTTCTTCTGTGCAGAAGAGTGTCTGGGACTTTCTACGAAGGTTGCTTATCCGGTAGGAATTATTCTGGCAGCAGCATTCCTTGGAATCTTTATCCATGCTACAAAGAAACCAATGAAAGCATAGTTGTAAGACAGTGTAATTTGAATACATAAAAAGGCAGAATGAATTGACAGAAATGAGATGATGAAAAGATGAAACCACGAAGACTGGGTAATGTATCGATTCCGGATGAAGAATTGATAAAAGATAAAAAAGAATGTAAGAAGATCGGACCTTGTGGCATTGGAAAAAAGGCGGTGTATCTTAGCAGCTTCTATATTGACAGAAGGTATTACATACCGATCAGTTCTGTAAAAAGGATCTTCAAAAGAATCGCCATGAGTAAGGGTGGATTTACAGGAAAAGGAGTATTCGGTACATTATCCTATCTTGTGGTCGTATATGAGGACGGAAAAGAAAAGCAATGTAATTTCAAACATGAAGAAGATGTGGACAGATTTCTTGCGTACATAGAAGAAGAATATCCGGATATTCCGGTACACAGTCTTGAGGCTGAGAGAAAGCTGGCAGAGAAGGAAAGATGGCTGGCAGAAAAGCAAAGAGAAAGAAATGTATCGGAAGAAACAAAAAGATGTCTCGTGAAGCTGGAACAGGCAGAACAGTATCTGAAAAAGCAATCGGATATCTATATGGACTTGAGTCAGTCGGCGAAGAAAAAGCGTACTTATGACAGAAGTAACCCGGCGTATAAATGGGTAGCTCTTGCAATCGTACTGATGGGCGGTGCGGCATTCGTCTATGGTATCTATGCATTGACGACCCATGCAGGATTTGGAATGTATTTCCTTTTGTTTGGTCTGGCTGCAATCTTCTTATTTGCCGGAGCGAATGTACTTCCGACTTCGAAGAATAATAAGAATTATATTGAGAAGCGGCTGACGGAATCAATCAGTCAGATGGAAGAGTATATCAGAGTGTATCCGGATTTTCCGGTACCGGCTCACTATGCACATCCGATTGTGCTAAAGAGAATGCAGGAAATTATGAAAGAAGGGCGTGCGAGAAATATTCCGGAAGCATTGCAGGTTTTGAAAAAAGATCTGAAAGCGTTGAATTCCAGTGTAGTCGTCGAGAAAGAAGAGTATGACGAAGTGGTGGCAATCAAACCGATGTTTCTGGTGATGGATTATAAATAATTTGGCAGATAGAAAATGCGGTCGGCATATATTCTGAGATTATGAGTAAGAATATATTGCCGGCCGTATTTTTGACATATCAAAGTATACAAGAGAAGATACCAGCGGGAGGTTCTTTGTAGCGCTATGTGTTTGAAAGAAGCCGCCGGTGGCGGGTACTTAGATTTTAAGCTTCAATATATATGCTAAAACCAGGAATAGTATTGCGATACATTTCACACCAATAGACACTCCGACATACCCCGGCAGCAAATATCCTTTTTGCTTTTTGCCTAATATTAAAGAAATGATATCGATTATAAAAAAGACGATTAGGACAATTGCAGCACCGAAGATCAGTAGCATAGCATCACCATTATTATGTGTCAGTGCAGTTACGACTCCAACATTTGTAATTGACATCCAACTGTAGATTATGTATATCATGCATATTAAGTTAAAAATAATATCAAAGACAACTTTTTCGTTCCTTGTTCCGTTCTTCATTTTAATGTCCCCTTTCTTTAAGAGAATTTGGTAATAGCCGGCATTCTTATCAATTTTTTGTTTCTTCTCTTTTGTTGTCTATAATATAAACTATCAAGTAACTTGAAGGTCAATAGTTTTAGAAAAAATAATTTGTAACTGCTTCTGTATTGTGGACAGATCAGAATGTTGGTATAATAAGAACATACATTCGAAATGAGAAAAGACAACTTTGTGAATGAATTTGTGAGTAAAGGAAGGAGGAGAAAAGGCATGGCAGACAAAGGACAGAGAAGCTATATCGCAATCGACCTGAAATCATTTTACGCATCGGTAGAATGCAAAGAAAGAGAACTGGATCCGATGACGACCAATCTGGTAGTAGCGGACAAAAGCCGTACGGAAAAGACTATCTGTCTGGCAGTGTCTCCTTCCTTGAAATCCTACGGGATACCGGGCCGTGCCAGACTTTTCGAGGTTGTGCAGAAGGTGAAAGAAGTGAATAAAAGACGGATCTGCATGGCACCCGGAAAGAAGTTTGCAGGAACTTCCGTAGATAATGAAGAAATAAAACTACATCCGGAATTGGAACTGGATTACATTACAGCAGTTCCGAGGATGGCATTATATATGAAATACAGTACAGAGATCTATAACATTTATCTAAAATACATTGCGCCGGAGGATATCCATGTCTATTCCATTGACGAGGTATTCATGGATGTGACCGATTACCTGAATACTTACCGGATGACGGCAAGAGAGCTGGCTGGAAAGATTATTCGGGAGATCCAGCAGGAGACGTTGATTGCGGCAACGGCCGGAATCGGAACGAATCTGTACCTGTGTAAAGTTGCCATGGATATTGTTGCGAAGCATATCGAGCCGGACCAGAATGGGGTGAGGATTGCAGAACTTACAGAAATTTCTTACAGGAAGCTTTTATGGGCACATCAGCCGATCACGGATTTCTGGCGTGTGGGTCCGGGGTATGCGAAGAAGCTTGCAGAAGTCGGATTATTTACCATGGGAGATGTGGCAAGATGTTCTCTTGGTAAGCCGGGGGAATATTATAATGAAGATTTGCTGTACCGGCTATTTGGGGTGAATGCAGAACTTCTGATTGACCATGCATGGGGATGGGAGCCATGCACGATCGCAGACGTGAAGGCGTATAAGCCCGAAAATAACAGTATGGGTGCGGGACAGGTACTGCATTGTCCATATAATTTCGAGCAGACGAAGATCGTGGTAAAGGAAATGATCGACCAGCTGGCATTGGATCTGGTAGATAAACGTCTCGTAACGGATCAGATCGTTCTGACGATCGGATACGACATCAAGAATCTGGAACAAGGAACGAAGAAAAATGTAGGGGAGATCACGACAGACTGGTACGGCAGGAAGCTGCCGAAACATGCACACGGAACCGCTAATCTGAAGCAGCATACTTCTTCATCGAGGCTGATGATACAGGCAGGTGTAAAGCTGTATCATGAAATTGTGAATCCGGATCTTCTGATCCGCCGGATTACGATGGCAGCGAATCATGTGATCAGTGAGAAAGAGGTCCAGGAAGAACAGCAGTATGAACAGATGAATTTCTTTACAGATTTTGGAATTGCAAAGAAGGAAAAGGAAGAGAAGAATGAGAAGCTGGAACGGGAAAAGAAGATGCAGAAAGCGATGCTGGACATTAAGAAAAAATATGGAAAGAATGCAATCTTAAAAGGAATGAATCTGCAGGAGGATGGAACTGCGATGGAACGGAACCGGCAGATCGGAGGACATAAAGCGTGAGGAATGATAATGTTTTGAAAGAAAATGTTACACAGGTTTCGGGGAAATTACAGAAATCGGTGATCGAAGTGCAGCAAAAGTATGAAGATATTCTGAACCTTCCGCATCATGTATCGGAGACACATCCGCCGATGCCGATAGCAGACCGGGCGGCTCAGTTTGCACCATTTGCGGCCCTGAACGGATATAAGGAAGCAATCGAAGAGACAGAGCGGATAGCAGAGGAAAAAGTCGAGCGGGAATATGAATAAAAATGAAAAAATAGGGTAGCCCACTTGACCTTCAAGTGACTTGAAGGAATATAATCATCTTAACAAAGAGAGAAAAGGATGCAGATATCCGGAACGAAGAAAGGTGACAGTATGGAAAAAAGTGAAGATAGAAACAAAATCATTTCCGAACTTCAGACAGTAATAAAAGAACAGGTTGAATTAAAAGAAATCGAAATACCGGGAACCATTACATTTCAGGTTATGTCTGTGGATGGTGGGAATGTACCGGTGGGAGCCGGTGAAGTGCTTCTGCTTCGTTACAGTGCGACTCATCTGGAATACAGTCATGAGTTGGAAGACGAGAACCAGAAGTTTCATATGGCAGTTCATATCATTTATTGTAAAGAGCAGAAAGGTTTATTTGGTAAAGTAAAATACAAGACGATAAAACACCGCAAAGAGATCATTACAGAGGCAGACTGGAAGAATGGAAAGAAGGTGTCACTTTATGAAGATTAAAGATGTAGAAAAACAGGTTGGGATTTCCAAGGCGAATATAAGATTTTATGAAGAAGAAGGACTGATCCATCCGGCACGTAATCAGGAAAATAATTACCGGGAGTATTCAGAAACAGATGTAGAACAGCTTCAGGAAATTAAAAAGCTGCGTCTAATCGGTATTCCGGTACAGGAGATCAAAGATATCTATGAAAACAGATTGACTTTACAGGAAGCATTATCTCACAGATTAGATGAGATCGAAAAAGAAGAACGAACATTAAAAGAGACAAAATTGACCTGTCAGAAGGCATTGAAAAGTAAGCTTGACATTACATCGATCGATCAGCTTGAGATTGAGGAAGAAAAAGAAGAGTGGCAGGTACGTCTGGCAATTCTTTTGAAAGAGGATATTGTACAGAAGAAATTAAGCAGGGATGAGATGAACAATGAGATTGCATGCTTTTTTATTGCAGGAACGATCTTAAGTGTGATATCTATATGGCTGCTTCCGAAGGATTATATCGGAACACATCTTTATGTTGGAATGATTTCACTTGCAGCTGTGGCTGGTCTGTTTATCATAGGAACATGTTCGGCGAATATGAAAGTGCATCTGACATTGTTGCTTCTGGGGGCAGTTGTACAGCCTGTCGGATTTTTTACAATCGGAACATTGATGGGAAGAGGATATATTGTGTGTCGTGATACAGCGGTATTGAAGCAGTATGTAATCTACCTGTATGGCGGGGCATTTATTCTTGCAATTATATTGTGGATGGGCTCAAAGCTGAACCGCTATATCCTGAACAAACTCTGGATCAGTATGCTTGCAAGCCTGATCATGGCAGGAGTGATAGCACAGATGCTGAATCAGAAGTATGACCATTTGATGGCAACAGGCGAACTTATCGTGGGATTTTTGTGTGCTGTTATTTATCTTGCTGCTGTATCTGGAACATGGACACTGGCGAATGCAGACTGGGGAAAATATAACCGGTATCATGCAGTGTATACGTCGAACAAGATGATCAATGTATTCGCAACGATATTCAATGCAGCCGGATACTATAGTGGAAAGAACTGGAGGAGATAGCAGATATGAATTATATTACATTTAATGAAATTATTGAAGTGAACGGATTGCTGGAGGAGAAAGGACTGAATTTTAAAGTCCACTTAAGAGATGCCTGTGGGAAGCAGTCATGCTGGATCGAACCGTTGGGAAATTGTGCATGCGAAGGACGGTATGAGGAGATGTATCAGGTTGTGGAGAAGTATTTTAGAAGGAAAGGGCAGAAGATAGAGTTTGATGAGACGAAGTTGAATTTTTTTGCTGTTTAATACAGTATTGTGGCTTACCCCGGTCCATGAGAAAGACTTGGTATTCTGGTTCGGGCTAAGATTCCACGATGAAGAAGTTATAAGGGCGTCAGAATTTTCTAAAAGCACCCGGCCTAGGAGTCAAACTCGCCATACGGCTCAAACAGTGACTCCTATTCCGGGTAACGAAAATTCTGACGCCTAACAACTTCTAACATCGCTCCATATACGCCCGAACCAGAATACCAAGTCTTTCTCATGTCGTGACTGGCCAATGATACTGAATTCAATAGCGGAATTGTAACCTGTGTATGGCCGAAAAGTTGTGGCGGAAGCCTTGACTTTCCGGCTTTTTTTGTACACTTCCGGTATCACAGCAGTTATGGTTCCGCTGTTGAATCATTACAGCATGCGGTACCCACGGAATGACCGCTTCATGTAATAAACAGCAACAAAATTTGTTTGAAAATATATTGAATAATATTTATTTATATGTTAATCTATATAAAAGCATACTTCAAAAGAAATCTAAGGTATATTGAATCATATACTATCTACATTCTAATTGCATTTCAGGAATCTATGTTTTTTATACCAATCAATTGTAAAAAGCAGGAGAGGACTGAACGTGTAAGTAAGATATCCTCCTGCACATAGGAGGAATTAAATATGGCGAGAAGAAAAAGTCAGAAGAGACGTAACAAAAAGTATCAGGTAAGCAACCGTCAGTTAAAGGCAAAACGGCCATACAAAGATACGATTTTTCGAATGTTGTATCATGATAAAGAAAATCTGCTATCATTGTATAATGCAGTGAATGGTCGGAATTATACTAATGTAGAAGATTTGCAGATTGTCACATTAGAAAATGCAATTTATATGGGAATGAAAAATGATCTGGCGTTTATTATGGATATGAATTTATATTTGTATGAGCACCAGTCGACGTATAACCCGAATATTCCGCTTAGAAATTTATTCTATATTGCGGATGAATATCAAAGATTAGTAGTTCGGAAATCTTTATATTCCACGGTAATACAAAAGATACCGACACCAAGATTTATTGTATTTTATAATGGAACGAAAAAGGTAGACGATTATAATGAATTCCGATTATCTTCAGCTTATGAGAATCCGACGGATGATCCGGATCTGGAATTAAAGGTGACTATGTTGAATGTAAATGATGGTCATAACCTAGAACTGATGGAACACTGCAGAACATTAAAGGAATATGCCAAATATGTTGCGAGGGTAAGAAAATATGTGACGCAGAATATTCCTCTGGAAGAGGCAGTTACGCGAGCGGTAGATGAATGCATAGAGGAAGGAATTCTGGCAGAATTTTTGGTGAAGAATAAGGCAGAGGTGATCAAAGTGAGCATCTATGAGTATGATAAAGAATTTGAAGAGAAAAAATTACGGAAAGCGGAGTATGAAGCTGGTGTGGAGGCTGGAGTAGAATCTGGAATTGAGCTTGGAGAACGGAGTCTTTTGAAAAAGCAGATTAAAAAGAAGTTGAAAAAAGGAAAGTCTATAGGACAAATTGCGGATGAATTGGAGGAAGAGGTAACTGCAATTCAACGAATTATAGAAGAAATACAAAAAGAAGAATAAGTATATGATTAGGAAGGCTGTTGCATTGCAAGAGTCTTCTTTTACTATTCAAAGCTTTTTACCTTAAAATTAAAAAAGTAAAGGATTCGTCGATTGACGTATTTAACAAAAAATGTATATGATGTAATTAAACAAAGAAGTCTATTCGGTTTCGAAGAACGGAAAAAGGAAGTGAATTACATGGATGCAAAAGTATTTGGAAAATTTATCATGGAACGGAGAAAGCAGCTGGGTATGACACAGGCGGAACTGTCAGAAAAGATAAATGTAACGGATAAGGCAGTCAGCAGATGGGAAAGAGGACTTGGTTTTCCAGACATTAATACGTTAGAACCATTGGCAGATGCACTCGGGATAGAAGTGGTGGAGCTTATGAGATCGGAAATCAATACAGAAAGAAGAGAAACTGCTGTAGATCGGAAGAACGTAGTAGAGATTATGAAATCAACGGCAGAGATATCGGAGTATCATGCGGCAAAGAAAATGAAATGGTTAATCAGTGGAATTAGCTTTGTAATGGCAGTATTAGGTGTAATGGTTACACAGTCAACAAAAGTGTTTTCTTCGATTGCATTTTATGGCTGTATCATAGGATGTACTACATGTGTGGTTCTTTTACGGCAATATTGGGAAATTCGTGAAAAAAGGGAATTTTATTTTTCACTTATCTGGTGTCTGTGGGCAGCCAGTCTGATATGGATGTTCCAGTTGTTTTCGATAAAAGCAATAAACAGTATCATGGATGTGGGGAGCATTCTTATTGGTAGTGTGATTGATTTTATATTTTTAAAAGATTTTATTGAAAGTGTAATTAAGAAAAAATATCTGCAAATGGCAGTGTGTGGAATATTTCTTCTTTCAACGACAGTAGAATATTTTCGGATTGTATTAAAGTAATAAATACATTTATTAATTCTCGTGTTGCTTTCTTGAAAAATATAAGTTAAACTTATAATAAATAAAATTTTACAGAGAGAATGAGGAAAAGTCATGGAAAGCAACAAAGAAGAAAAGATAAAGACGGTCAGTGAAGAGAATATCTATAAGCTGAACGGAAGAGTTCCACTTAAAAAAGCCATTCCGTTCGGCTTACAGCATGTACTGGCGATGTTCGTATCGAATTTGGCTCCGGTACTGATCGTGTGTAGTGCGGCAGTACTTAGAAGTAATGGGGCACATTTAAGTTCGGCGGAGATTACACAGTTATTGCAGTGTGCGATGTTTGTAGCCGGAATCGGAACCTGTTTACAGTTATATCCAATAGGAGTGATCGGATCCGGACTTCCGATTATTATGGGAGTCAGTTTTACGTTTCTTGGAAGTCTGTTGGTCATTGCAACGAACCCGGATCTTGGATATGAAGCTATGGCAGGTGCGGTTATTTTAGGCGGTATTTTTGAAGGTTTTGTCGGACTGAGTGCCAAGTACTGGAGAAAATATCTGACTCCGGTTGTATCGGCTTGTGTAGTTATCGCGATTGGATTGTCACTTCTGCCGGTAGGTATGGATTCCTGGGGCGGTGGAAGCGGAGTGAAAGACTTTGGTTCCTGGTATCATCTGGTCGTTGGAGCATTTACATTGATCGTGTGTCTGGTATCCAGAGAAGTACTGAAAGGCGTATATAAGAATTTAAATGTGCTGGTTGGACTGGTATTTGGTTATGTACTTGCAATTATATTTACTGTAGCGGGAATCGCACCGATGGTTGACTTTTCGGGGATTCATAAGACAATTCAGGAGGTTGGTGTGTTCAGTATCCCGAAGCTTGTGTTCCTGACCAGTCATAAACCGGTATTCAATCTGGGAGCATTTTTCACGATCGCAATCGTATTCCTGGTATCGGCGGCCGAGACGACAGGTGCGACGACGGCGGTCTGTACGGGCGCACTTGGGCGTGATCTTAAGATGAAAGAACTTCGCGGTTCACTGGCGGTTGATGGATTTTCCAGTGCAATCTCCGGATGTTTCGGATGTCTGCCGCTGACATCATTCAGTCAGAATATCGGGCTTGTGACGATGACACAGGTGATCAACCGTTTTACGATCCTGATGGGAGCACTGATTCTGATACTTGCATCTTTATTCCCGCCGCTTGGAGCATTCTTCAATTCACTTCCACAGGCGGTGCTTGGCGGATGTACAGTTATGATGTTTGGATCGATCATGTATGAAGGAATCAAGATGCTGAAAGAATGCAAATTCGATGACAGAACGATGATTATTGTATCATTGTCATTCAGTATCGGAGTCGGTCTGACACAGACATCCGGGAACTTCTTTGCAGCATTTCCAAGTGCGGTAGGAGATGTATTTAATGGAAATGCGGTGGCAGGAGTGTTCGTGGTATCGCTGCTTTTGAGTCTGTTTTTGCCGAAGAAGACGAAGGTGGAGTAGAAGAGAAGATACAACAATAGAATAATAAAGAAAAAAGATTATCTGGAGAAAAATATCTGGATAATCTTTTTTTCATTATGCGTTTATATGTTTCAGTTATGATTTATATCGGTTAAAGCTTTTTGATAGAAGAAGCAGAGATATAAACCCAATTGTTCCTAAGTTTAAATTTAGCCCAATTGTTAGAAATTGACACTACTAAGATAATGTTTCCTTTTTTGACGGTGCCGGCAGAAGAATAGTTATTTCCTGGTCTGGTGCGTAAGGTGGCTTGGGCAGATGTGACGACATATTTGGTTGTGTGAAGACTACGGTCACTGGAATCCGCTAAATTATCTTCCGAAGATTGTGAGGGAGGTAAAGATAATTTTGAATAAGCAGTAGCAGCATAAGTGGTAGAACAAAAAGTTATACTTATTGTAATTCCAGCAATAATAAAAAATAGTGTTTGTTTAAGAAATTTCATTTACAACGCTCCTCCTTAGTATTTGATAATTTATACTTTACAGATCAATTCTTAAATATGGGATTAAAAAATCTGAAAAATTCTTAATTTTTTCTGGGTATTATGATTTGTATGTTATGATTTGAACAGTAGAATGTGTAGAAGGAGTGGAATATATGAATCATATTTTAATTATTGAAGATGATCCGGATATCCGGGAGAGTCTCAGAATATTGTTGGAATCTGAAAATTTTTTGATAACAGAAGCAAAAAACGGTTCAGACGGACTTAATAAATTTTCCGCAGAAATAAACCTTGTAATATTGGACATTATGATGCCTGGAATATCAGGTATTCAAACTTGTGAAGAAATAAGAAAAAGATCAGTTGTTCCAATTCTTTTTTTAACAGCAAAATTAAGTGAGGAAGATAAGATTACGGGATTAACAGCGGGAGCGGATGATTATTTGGTAAAACCATTTTCAGCGGCAGAATTACTTGCAAGAATTCATGCGTTGTTACGAAGACATCAGGTATATGATACCGAATTTCATAGAGATTCCCAAAAAGGGGAATGGATTGAAAGGCATGGGATAGTTATTAGCAGCGTGTATAATGATGTGTATATGGGAGAAAAAGAACTGTGTTTGACAGATATAGAATATAGAATCTTATTATTGCTGATGAAATATCCAGGAAAAATATTTTCTATACAAAATTTATATGAAAGTGTATGGCAGGAACCATTTTACAAGGCATCGGCTAATACGATTATGGTACATATCAGAAAATTAAGGTCAAAAATAGAAGAAGATCCACAAAATCCAAAAATAATAAGAACTGTATGGGGAAAGGGGTATACATTTGGTTAAAGTAAAAAATGCCAATCTTACAGTTAAAATGTTACTATTACTTTTGAAAGGAATTTTAATAGGAAGTATTGTTTTTATATTATTATATTTTGGTGGTAGTCATGTATTAATGAACTACTATTATGAATCCGATTATATATATAAGGCGGAAACACCTTATGTGAAGCGTCTGCAAAAATATGTTACTGAAAATCATGTGGCAGCTACAGACTCTGAAAAATTGAAAAAATGGTCAAATAAGCAGAAGATTTCATATTTTTCAGTTTCAAGAGAAAGAAAAATATTATTTGATAATTTTTATGTAGAAGCCAATTTATTAAAGCCAGTAGAAAATGACATGTTGAATTATACCTGGTATTTTTTGCAAAATGTAAAATTCGAAGATGGTGATGCGGATGTATATATTTATGCGGATTATGAAGTGAAGATAAAACTCTTTTTTATATTTACGATTACTGCAATCAGCTTTGGAATATGTTTTGTTGTATTTATTTTTGGAATAAGAAAAGAAGTGAAATATATACAAAAGTTAAGTGAATCTATCCAGCAAATAGAGGGCGGATATTGGGATGCCGATATAGAGGTGAGAGGAAAAGACGAACTGGGAAATCTCGCCTACGGATTGGATCAGATGCGCAAGACTTTGATAAAAAAAGAAGAAAATGAAAAGCAGATGAAAGAGTATCAAAGTAAATTGGTGCTTGCGATGGCGCATGACCTTCGGACGCCATTGACAAGTCTGATTACTTTTTTAGAAATTGCAATAAAGAAATCAACAAATAATGAGAATCAGGAATATATACAAAAGAGCTATCAAAAAGCAAATCAGATCAGGGAACTGACAGATCAGTTGTTCGATTTCTTTTTGATTCAAAAGCAGGAAAAAATAGAATTAGATCCACCGGCAAATGTGGAATATGCATTGGGGGAATATCTATCAGAATTTTGCGCATTTGTTGAAGCAGAAGGGTATCAAGTGATTGTTAAAAATATGGAATGGGGTGAAGCAAAAGTACAGGTTTACCATAGATATATAGGACGTATTATGGATAATCTGGTTTCAAATATAAAAAAATATGCGGATAAAGAGTACCCAATTATTTTGGAGATGAAGAATAATGAAAATATGATACAGATAGATTTTGAAAATCAAAAAAATACTAAAAAAGAGTATGTAAAAGGAACGGGAATAGGAATACAGAATATAAAAAATATGATGGAGCAGATGAAAGGAGAATCTGAAATTATAAATAATGAAAACAGATATGCAATTGTTTTAAGTTTTCCGATATATATAGAATAAGATACTGCGAAAACCGCCTGTTAGAAATTAAGAATTATTCAGATTTGTTAAGAAGCAGGATAAGATTTATTGGGTATAGTAAGGGTAAGTAAATCGAGTTGTTTTGGTGTATTTGGAAAAAGGAATCATACCATTTTACTGAATTGAGAAAATGGACAATTATAGTTTCATGGTAGAAATTATTTTTGGCAAAGTTTGTGGTTGATTTTCTTTTTGTGAATACTGTGAATGACCGTTTTTGTGCTTTTATTATACATGGAATAGAGCAAAATTACGAATTTGCTCGTTTGTAGGGTAGGGGGAACGAATATGAAGAAAAAAATATTCTTTTATGCTTGCTTTTTATTAATTGGTTGTTTTATAGGCATCAACATTAAGGAATTTAAATCGAAATATGTAGATGCATCAGAAGAGGAAAAAGGACTATACATAAAGTATGGAGAGCGGTTTCCAATCGAAACATTCAATGCATTGGGGGAAAAGAAAAATCAAAAACATGGTAATACACCTTTATATAAAATCTGGTTATATATTGATCCGAATTGTGAAAGTTGTATTGAAAAATTTCCGGTGGTAGAAAGGCTAACGGAAATTATGCAAGGAGAAAATATAGAAATAGATATCTTATGGAGACAAGAACCGAAAAAAACATTAGTAGATACTTTAGATATTTCAAAGGATAAACAATATAGGACTGGTTCAATTAAAGTGTTAAATGAATATCCAACATATTTTATTACCGATGAAGAAAATAGCGTACAAATGATTAGTGATGATATTGATAAAATTGTGAAAAAGATGTTGAGCTTAGATGAAATAGAAAAAAATGCAATAATAAAAGAAACTAATATATATTTAAAGAAATTAATAGGGCAGAACGACAAACAAAAACAGAAATTGGTATATTTTGCAATGGATGGTTGTCCAGATTGTCAAAATGTAGAAAAATTATTAAATGATAATAGTATAGCTTCAAAATACGACATGATAACGATATATACAGTAGATTCAAAAGGAGAAAAAGAATGTGTTGATGAAGGTGAAGTTTTAAAAAATATATATGATATAGATTGGTATCCAAGCTTTTTGATACTAGACGGAGACAAATATGAATTTATAGGACAAGAGTCGGATGAAAAACTTCTTGAAAAATTGAAAGATGGTATTACCTAAAAACATATAGAGAATGGCACCCTGCCAATACTAAGAAGGGAGTAGACCTATGAAGAGTATTAGAAAAAAATTTTTTGTGATGTTATTATCGGCAATGTTATTACTGGGAATTAGTTCAAATGTGCAGGCAGCAGGTTGTTCAGATTATAAGAGGATATCAACAGGGACTGCGAAATGTACAAATAATTTATGCCCGGGAGGTTTTAAAAGAAAGGAAAGACAAGATTTATATCAACAAACATGTGTAAGGGCAAACGGAACACTTTATTATAATCAAAAGTATAAGAATGTATATGTAAATTGTAGCTGTACGTAAAATCTTAAAAAGTAATGTAGAAATAATTAAGTGATAACTGGCAGGGTGTTATTAACGAGAGACAAAGAAGAGGTGAGAATTGTGAAAAGGAGAATATTTATAATCGCTATTATGGGGAGTTTGCTTTTCTGTTTGAGTGGATGCCAACACAAAAAGAGTGAAAATTATAATATTATGCTTAATTCTAAAAGTGATGTATTACCTATTTATGCAGAGAACGATAAGGAGATAAGTAATAAAACATCAGATTTAGCGTCTCTTGAAGATGTCGATGCGGGATATAATGTAGAAGAGTGGAAATGTGAAAATGAGCCAAATGGAATCATATGCCTGGAAGATTCGATAATGATTTCGGATAAAGCAAGTGATGCTATTATACAAATGGATTATTCTGGAAATCTAATTAAAAAAATTGGAAAGACTGGTAATGGAGAAGGGGAGTTTTTATCTCCAGGTGCAATTAAAGAATATAATCATGAAATATATGTTCTTGATCAAGGAAATAATAGAGTTCAGATATTTGATGAGCAGTTAAATTATGTAGATAAAGTAGATTTGATAAACAAAAAAATAAATGATCCAGATTATGTTCCACAAAAAATGGCAGTAAACGAAGAGGGAATATACGTTACGGGAATGTCATTAAAAGAGGCGGTAATAGATAAATATAGCAATGGAGATGAAGAAGAAATAGGAGCAAATTTTATCGGATCAATTGCAAGTTATCAATCAGAAATATATGGAATAAATTCCATGGTACGGTTTTATGATAAGAAAAATGATAGCTTTGGAGCGGTCACCACAGCACCTGAGTGGCTTTTGTCTGTTAGTGGGAACAAGTTAAAAAAGGTATCTGAATTACCATATGGATTTGGGATAACTGATTTTCTGATTGAAGACAAGAAAATAATATGTATTTCTGGATCGGGAGCATCGGTATATTCATTGGGATGGAATGGGGAGTATAAGGAAACTCTTGCAATCATTTCAGGACTGGAAAATGAAGAAAATCCGCAAATAGATGAAAACAATCAGGGAGAGTACTTTATAGTTATGCCGAAAGCAAAAAAAATATACCGAATTTATAAAAAGTAAGGGGAAATGTATGAAACGGTACTTATATATAGGGTATCAAACCTGGATAAAAATCAAATACCAAAAGAAAAGATACTTCTTATATATTCTTTCGTTTTATGTAGGTCTTTTGCTTCCAGCATTCTGTTTGGCTAATATAAGATCGGTAGACAGAGTGTTCTATTTTACGACATTTAAAAAAATGAATAGTTCGGTGCAGATTGATTGGTTTAGTGAAAAATTTGATATTCTTTTTCCAGAAGGAATGGAGTATTCGATAAAAGCATATAAAGAAGAGAATTTTAAACAATGGGGGGATAAATATGTTTCTATAATAGGAATAGATGAAAAATATGCTTATCCAATGCCTGATATTAATGGAAGGATGTTCAATAAAAGGGAAATGAAGACTGGTGCAGCAGTATGCTTGGTTGATGGTCAATGTGCTAAAACATATTCTTATAAAGTTGGAGATGGTATTTTAATCCGAGATAAAAAGTGTAAGATTGTAGGTATATTGAACAGCAGCATATATTCGGGAATTGTAATCCCGTATCAGACAATGAAGGATATATATCAGAACAAAGAAAAGATACAATTTACAGGAACTTTTTGGGGAGAAAGTAATAATTTAGAAAAAATTGCAGATAAGGGAACAAAGATCATTGAAAAAAATGATCCGAAATCGGAGCTTATATCAACAACTACAGGAATGGAATTATATAAAAATGCATTGACAACAAAAAAACAATGGAGAATTGTCCGGGGACTTATTGCAATGGTTGCACTCACTTTTTTTGCATTAAATGAATCTATCGTACTTATAGAAAAGAGGGACGAAGAGCAGGGAACGGTAGGAATCAAATTGGCACTGGGAGCTTCCAGGAAAGAGATGCGGATAGAGGCACTTTTGGAAACTTTTTGGATTACAGGAATTGCAGTGCTGTTAGTAATTGTTACGATGAATCCACTGGCCAGAATGCTTCAATTAGATAATGTTATCGTGGTGGATGGAGTGATTATTGTGGAAATGATTACGATATCGTTGTTAACCTGTGGAATATTAGCAAGATGTTCGATAAAGAAAATAAAGCTATATCCAATTGCATTAATGTTGAAAATGAAGGAGACAGAGTGAGCTATATTATAAGAAGAGCATGGCAACGGTTAAAATGGAATAAATGGATCTCAATATTGATGATTATTGAGATGATATTAGGAATGAGTGTGTTGGTATATGCAATGAATATGTATTCTTCACTAGTAAAGGAAGAAAGAAGAAGAGCAAACCAAAGTCGAGATTTATGTCTTGAGATATCTGGATTTAATGAAAAAATGTTATCAGAGACAGTAGCGTTGACGATTCAAGATTATGAAAAGATACAGAAAATATCGAGTGGGAAAACCTTTTTCTATATTGCCTTACCAGAATTTTACGTAGCAAATGATAAAAATTATGAGTTTACAATGATTTTAGCGGATTATGATAAATTAGGATTAAAGAAAGGCTATTGCTATTGGGGAAGCAATAAAGAAAGTATCGAAGATATATTTACGATTTCTGAAATGGTTCCAAGGAAAATGCCGACACGGATAAATGAGCAATCATGGAAGACAGAAGTGGAGAATATAGAACTGAAGAATTGTGTAATTGTTCCTGTTGAATATATGGAACAGATAGAACAAAAAATAGAACCGGCATACATTCATATGGAATGGAATTCTAAGGAATTAGAAAATAAAGATCAGATGTTAAAGAATATAGAAGAGTATTTAAATAAAATGCATGGAGAAGTATATTCTTACCGTATCTATTCTCCGGAAATAGACTTAAAGAATAATGGATATAAAGTGAAGCAATCGATACGGGTAATCATGCAGGCTGGTATTTTATTTTTAATAGCTTTTTTGGGAGGGATGATATCAATTTTCGAATTATTATTTAACCATAGAAAAAAAGCATACGGGATTAGTCTTGCGTGTGGAGCGGATTATAGGACGGTATTTTATGAAATGTTTGCAGAGGTTGCTTTATTGAATGGGATAGGAATGTTCATAGGAATAGGTATTGGCTACATAGTTACATACTTTGTTGATATGGGAATTATGATCGGTTATATAAAAGTAGAAGGGAGTATCGTGTCATTCATTGCAAGTATAAGTGTTTATTTGTTAATAACTATTATTGTGTCTGGAAAGAGTTATATAAAAATAAAACAAAGAAAAGTGATTGAGCTTTTAAATGGGGATTAGAAAAAGAAAATGATTGTACTAAAAGATATAAAAAAACATATTATGGAAAAAATATAGAAACCAATGTGTTGAAAGGTGTAGATTTGATGATTCATCCGGGAGAATTTGTTTGTATTTATGGGAGCTCAGGAAGTGGAAAATCAACATTGTTAAATATTGTGGGGGTATTAGATTATGCAACCGAAGGGGAATACACATTGGATGGGATATCTATTAAAAATTTGAATGATAAAAAAATGGCAGAAATCAGAAACCGGAAAATTGGATTTGTTTTTCAGGCGTATCATTTAGTTCAGGAAATGAATGTTTTGGAAAATATTGCTGTCCCACTTGGATATGCAGGAATGTCTAAAAAGAATAGAACTGCAAGAGCACAGGAATTATTGGATGAATTCCATATGAAAGGTTTAGAAAAAAAGTATCCGGCGCAGTTGTCTGGTGGAGAACAACAGAGAGTTTCTATTATGCGTGCAATTTCCAATAGACCGCAGATTCTCTTGGCGGATGAACCGACTGGAAATCTGGATAGTGACAATTCTAGAATGGTTATGGAGATTTTATCTCGTCTGAATAAGGAAGGAATGACAATTATAATGGTGACGCATGATTTGTCACTGGCGAAATATGGGACAAGAATCATTTATATTAAGGATGGGAAAATAGAAGAGCATGAATAGTAAAGAAAGGGAATGATGACAAAATGAAATTACTGGCAAAAACGAGCAATCCTGTGGAATGCGAAAACATAAAAACAATTTTATCATCACAAAAAATAACATATCGGATAGATGTTAGAAACAAAAATAATATGTTTAAATTTGTAACATTGCTATTTATAACAGGATCAGGAGATTTTGGATTTAGAGAAAATGAAGGAAAAAAGTATTATATTTTTGTGGGAAATAAGGATTACCAAAAAGCAACAGAAGCGTTAAGGCAATATAGTAAACAGGTGAACGTATGAAAAAATTAGATAATATAGTAGGAATCGCATTAGTTTCTTGGGGAATGATGTTGCTTTTCATTGTAATGTGGTTAGGAAATAAGTATCCTGAGATACAACAGGATTTACTCCTGATAGTTAGAGTGTATATAGGCCTAGTGACAGTCTTTGTAATATCCAGGATTATTTTTAGGATAACGAGGAGGAGAAAAAGTGAACATTCATAAAAAAATGAAAGCGTTAAAAAGAAATGCTATATTGCTATTACTATATGATTTGCTGGTGTTATGTATTGCGTTTGTAAAAAATGGAATGACAAATATGTCAGCAGAAGCGGTTACGTCACTAATTGTATCTATTGGTTTTGGAATATTCATCAATTTACTCTGGATCGTGGATTCCAAAACTTGGATTACTGATTACGGAAAAAGGAAATGTATCTGGTCCTATTGGTGTGGCGAAATTGTACTTCTGTTGTTAGTAGTTGCTTTGGAAAATATGAATCAACTGGTTGCAACATCTGCCATATTGGGAATGATGGCGGTATATCTTATAATTGGTATATGGTGGGTGAGCCGTAAGCTCTAATGCGTTAACGCTCTCCACACACATTCAGAAACTCCTGTACAAGCGGCACCGGCTTCTTACCCTTTGCCCAGATCAGAAGTATCTTAGTTACAAGATCCGGCTCATCCAATTCTTGTATACAAAGGCCATCACACAAGCTTGCCATGGACTGTGGAAAGATGGCAGTCGCAAGATTTTCCTTTGCCCAGAGCATTGCACCTCTCGGATCGTCGCAGACACAGAAGATGTCCGGATTCATATTCTGGGCATGAAAGGTATTCATGATGAGTTCTTCGTATCTTCGGTATAAGATTAATGGTCTGTGTAGAAGATCAGCGAGTTTTAAGGAAGGGGCAGTATTTTCTGGCGCAGATACCGCGATCATCGGCTCAGAACACAATTCCATATAAGACACCTCGTCAAGACGCAGTGGTGTTCTGGCAACGGAGATATCGATGATCCCGTCCAGAAGATACTGATAAAGCGAATAAGTGATCCCGTCGTGGACTTCAAAGTTCACGTCGGGATTTTTTTTCGAAAACTGGGAAATATAAGGCATGATGGTATCTACCGTTGTTGGAGTCAGGCCGATACGTAAGATACGTTTTTTACCGGTTTTTGAGACTTCCAGTTCGGTAGATCGGGCGTATTCCAGCAGGTTACCGGAGCGGTCGTAGAGAAGCTTGCCGGCTTCAGTCAGGGTAACACCCTTGCTGGTGCGGTCGAAAAGTTTTACATTTAATTCATTTTCCAGCTGGCGGATCTGATAGCTGAGCGGCGGCTGGGACATATTTAAGTGTCTTGCAGCTTCGTTGATGCTGCCGGTGGATGCAATCTCGCGGAAATATTCTAACTGTCTGAGTTCCATGTTGGATCACCTTCCTTATATATTTTTTGTATTGCAAAGCTATAAAAACAATATTATTCATATCAATGATAACGGACTATAATAAAACAGTCAAGGGACATTATGATAAGTAGATAACAGATGATTTATTAGTTATCGTATAGAAAAAGAAATGGAGTGAAAGAAATGAAGCGTCTTGAGAAATTTCTGAGACCATACCGCAGGGAAAGTATCCTGGCACCGCTTTTTAAATTGCTGGAAGTGGTATTCGATCTTATGGTTCCGGTTGTGGTAGCTCAGATCATTGATGTGGGCGTTGCGAAGAATGACCGTGGATATATTGTGGAAATGTTCTTCGTATTACTACTCATGGCAGCAGTCGGACTGTTGTGCAGCTTTACCGCACAGTTCTTTGCTGCAAAGGCAAGTGTCGGATTTGCGACCAGTGTCAGACAGGCAATGTTCGACCATATCCAGAGACTGTCATTTACAGAACTGGATACGCTCGGAACGGATACGCTGATCACAAGACTGACAGACGATGTGAACCAGGTGCAGAATGGAATTAATATGGGACTGCGTCTGTTGCTGAGAAGCCCGTTTGTCGTGATCGGTGCGATGGTGATGGCATTTACCATCAATGTGCGTTGTGCACTGATCTTTGTCGTAACAGTGCCGATCCTGTTTGTAGTTGTATTTTCCATTATGCTGATCAGTATTCCGCTGTTCAAGAAAGTACAGGCAGGACTGGACCGTGTGACAGGACTTACAAGAGAGAATCTGACAGGTGTCCGTGTCATCCGTGCGTTCTGCAGGGAAGAACAGTCGGTGGAGGAATTCGAAGAAGGAAACCGTGAGCTTACGAGACTGAATGAATTCGTAGGAAGAATTTCCGCTCTTCTGAATCCACTTACGTATGTACTGATTAACGTGGCAACTGTGTTACTGATCGCACGTGCCGGAGTGCAGGTGAATATCGGGAATCTGCAACAGGGGCAGGTGGTAGCACTGTATAACTATATGGCACAGATCATTGTAGAGCTGATCAAATTAGCCTCTCTGATCATTACGTTGAATAAATCAATGGCGTGTGCAGACCGTGTGGCTGGTATCCTGGATGTGAAGTCCAGTATGGAATACAAAGCAGTGGCTGGAAATGATAAAGTTGATGATAATATGGCAGTTGAGTTCAACCACGTCACCTTCACATACGAAGGTGCCGGAGCATCCAGCTTATCAGACATCACCTTCCGGGCGAAGAAAGGACAGACGATTGGAATCATCGGCGGAACCGGAAGTGGTAAGAGTACACTGGTCAGCCTGATTCCGAGATTCTATGATCCACAGGAAGGTATAGTAAAGGTAAATGGCGTCAATGCAAAGGATTATCCGCAGGGAGAACTTTGCAGTGAGATAGGCGTGGTTCAGCAGCGTTCCATCCTGTTCAAAGGAAGTATCCGTGATAATCTAAAGTGGGGCAATGATCAGGCTTCAGATGAAGATCTGTGGAAAGCGATCACAATCGCTCAGGCAAAAGATGTTGTAGAAGCTAAGCCTGGAAAGCTTGATTTTGAAGTGGAACAGAACGGACGCAACCTGTCCGGAGGACAGAAACAGCGTCTTACGATCGCGCGTGCACTGGTCAGCAAGCCGGATATCCTGATACTGGATGACAGTTTAAGTGCACTGGATTTTGCGACAGACGCAGCGCTTCGTAAAGCAATCGGTGAACTGGAAGGCAATGTGACAACATTCCTGGTATCCCAGAGAATTTCCGGCATCCGGCAGGCGGACAAGATCCTAGTTATGGACGACGGTGAACTGGCAGGACAGGGAACACACGAAGAACTGATGGAAACTTGTGAGACCTATCAGGAAATCTATTATTCACAGTTCCCGGAAGAACGTCCAGTTGTAATGAAGACTTCTGAGAAGACAGAGAAAGGAGCGGCAAAGTAATGAAGAAATTATTAAAGCTCATAGGGAAATATAAGATTTTCCTTGGATTCAGTGTCATCTTTGCTGCGATCTCTGTAGTATTGCAGTTGTATGTGCCGGTCTTATTCGGAGATGCGATCGATGAAGTCGTGGCAGCACATCAGGTGAACTTTGATATGATGTGGTATTATCTAAGACAGATTCTGGTATTCATCGTGATATCGGCACTTGCTACCTGGTTCATGAATCTTTTGAATAATCGTATGACCTATCGTATTGTACAGGATATCCGGTCACAGGCAATCCGGCATATCCAGGTATTGCCGTTATCTTATCTGGATCAGCATAGTACCGGAGATATCGTAAGCCGTGTCATTGCAGATACAGATATCTTATCCGATGGTCTGCTGCTTGGATTTACACAGCTGTTTTCCGGAATTGTGACGATCGTTGTGACGCTGATCTTCATGTTCTCCAAGAATGTGTGGGTAACGCTTTTAGTGATCGTCCTGACACCATTTAGTTTCGTAGTAGCGAAATTCATTTCTTCCAGATCTTATACGATGTTCCGGAAGCAGAGCGAGACCCGGGGACGCCAGACTGCACTGATCGAAGAAATGATCGGCGGACAGAAGGTAGTCAAAGCATTCGGTTACGAGAAAGAATCATCCAGAAGATTTGATGAGATCAATAAAGAACTGCAAAATTATAGTCAGAAAGCGGTATTCTACAGCAGTTTAACGAATCCATCTACACGATTTGTCAACAATATCATTTACGCCGGAGTAGCACTACTCGGAGCTTTTCTGATACCGGGCGGAACGCTGACGGTTGGAGGACTTTCTGTACTGTTATCCTATGCGAACCAGTATATGAAGCCGTTCAATGATATCAGTTCGGTGATTACAGAGATGCAGAATGCGCTGGCATGTGCGGACCGTATCTTTGACCTGTTGGAGCAGAAAGAAGAGACACCGGATGCAGAAGGAGTATTTGCTACAGTCGATGGCAATGTTACAATTGATGATGTGGCATTCAGTTATGATAAAGAAAAAGAACTGATTAAGAATTTCAATCTGGATGTAAAACCAGGTATGCGTATCGCAATCGTTGGTCCGACCGGATGCGGTAAGACGACATTTATTAACCTGCTGATGCGTTTCTATGACGTAGATGAAGGAAAGATCCTGGTGGATGGAAAAGACATCCGGGAAGTATCCAGACATGCGCTCAGAAGCAGCTTTGGCATGGTACTGCAGGATACCTGGATCAAGAGCGGAACCGTGAGAGACAACATTTGTTTTGGAAAGCCGGATGCAACTGATGAAGAGATCATCTGTGCGGCGAAAGAAGCAAGAAGCTGGGAATTCATCCGCAGACTTCCGAAAGGTCTGGATACGGTGCTCCATGAAGACAGCATCAGCCAGGGACAGAAACAGCTTCTGTGTATCACAAGAGTCATGCTCTGTCTGCCGCCGATGCTGATCTTAGACGAGGCGACATCAAGTATTGATACCCGTACCGAACTGCAGGTACAGGAAGCATTTGATAAACTGATGAAGGGCAGAACAAGCTTTATCGTAGCACACAGACTTTCCACGATACGGAATGCTTCGTTAATCTTAGTTATGAAAGACGGTAAGATCATCGAGCAGGGCAATCATGAAGAACTGCTGAAAAAAGGTGGATTTTACCATAAACTGTATCACAGCCAGTTTGAAAGTTAATATATCAATGTAACATAAGTGAGGCCGGAGTTTTTTGAAATCTCCGGCCTCACTTATAATGCACAGTATGAATTTTTGCGGTATAATACAATTACAGTATAATGAAAACAGGGAGAATAAGCATGGGGGTTAGAAAAGATTTTGTATGGGGAGCAGCAACAAGTATGGGATTATGGATTTGATTATTATGCACCGCAGAGCTTTGAGACAGAAGACGGACGAAGAATTCACATCAGCTGGATGGGAATGCCGGACTGTGAAGAGTATACAAATCCGACGATTCAGACGGGATGGCAGCACTGCTTTACATTTCCGAGAGAAATCTTCGAGAAAAATGGAAAGATCTGTCAGCGCCCGATTCGCGAACTGGATGAGAAGAAACATCTGGTAAGTGCTGTAAAAGGTATGCTGTCCAGTGACGGCTATCCGGTGTATGAACTGGAGATTCTAAATATTGCAGAAAACCATTTTAAAGTCATCCTGTCGAATGAACTGATCCTGGATTATGCAGAAGGAAGATTCCGGATGCATTTTATAAGTCAGGACAAGACTTCTGTATCTGCAGGACGAAGCATGCGTTATGTGGAAGTGGATGAAGTGAAGGATCTGAAGATTTTGGCTGATAGATCATCGGTAGAAGTATTTGTGAATGATGGAGAGTATGTATTTTCGACAAGATATTATCCGGAAAATCATAAATTACTGGCAGAAGCTGTGGAAGCACAGATTAGATTGTCAGAAATTATGTAACGAAATATGAATTTAAGATACGAATCATTATAGAAAGAAAATCACCATATATCAAAAGAAAAAATTTCAGTAGAGAAATTTTTTCGGGATATATGGTGATTTTTCTTAATGTAAGAGATATAAATATTTTTCAAAGTTAACTCCTTCGTTTACAGGGACCTGTTCTTTTACGGAATCGGCTAATGCTTTTTCGAGAAAAGATCCGGCAGTCTGCATCATTTCTGTAAGGGAAGTTCCGCGGGCAAGTCCACCTGTGATACAGGAGGCAAAGAGATCGCCGGTACCGGAATAGCTTCCATCGCAGCAGGGAAATGCCGACAGAAAATGCGAAGAGCCGTCTAACAGGAGATTCCCAATCTTAGGGATTCCATCATCTGTAGTAAAGCGAATTCCTGTGATAAGGATCTTTTTCGCACGTTCTGCTGTTAATGTATGGCTTGCATCTTTGAGGCATGAAATGAGCTGATGCAGGGACAAAGAGGAGTTCTGCAGGGTATTGTAATCCATATCTGTCAGCAGACAGAACTCTGTAATATTTGGAGTGATAACATCTGCACGTGCGGTCAGTTCCTTCATGGCAGACAGGAATTCGGAAGTATACATATCATAGGTCATGCCGTCATCACCCATTACAGGATCAACCAGAAGAAAAGTATCTGGTGTCTGGAACGTATCCAGAAAATGAAAAATCTCTTCAATCTGAGGTACACTGGCAATGTAACCGGTGTAGATCCCAGAAAAGCAAGTGCCGAGTTTCTTCCATTCCTGACGGAAATAATCCATCTTATCGGTAAAATCATAGCAGTAGTAGCTTGGATATTCTGTTTGAGAACTTAAGATGGCTGTCGGGAGTGGACATGTCTGGATGCCCATCGCAGATAATACAGAGATGGCGGCAGTCAGGGAGCATCGTCCAAGACCGGACAGATCATTGATTACAGCAACTTTTTTTGTCATTGTCATAAAGAAATCCTCGTTTCCTAATATATTTACAAACATGTATTGATTATATCATAGTTGGGTTTTTTTGCCTTAACAAAAGAAGAAAGAAATCTTCCGGGTAAAAAATAATAAAAAAGTTTGAAAAAGTTGTTGACAGATGGAATACATTGCGCTATACTTAATTTCGTTGCTGAGGTACAAAAACTTCGGAAACAATAAAATGAATATGTGCGCGTAGCTCAGCTGGATAGAGCGTCTGGCTACGGACCAGAAGGTCGGGAGTTCGAATCTTCTCGCGCACGTAGGAGAAACCCTTGTTTGATATAAAGTCAGACGAGGGTTTTTTGCTGTTACATGTCCGGCGAGTCATATTTTTTATACACGGTTTCGTACACGGTAGACCGGGCAGTATTGACACAGATTGGGCAATTGTGGTAAGGTTACAAGGTAAATTAAATCATGATTGTGTGAGGTGTCAGTCAGGATATCAAGGATAATTTATGGGAATTATTTTATAGAAAGAATGATCTGACTGGTGAAAAGGGAAACAGGTGAGAATCCTGTACGAACTCGTCACCGTATTTTGCGAGCGGAAGCTGCATACCCACTGGGATGACCGGGAAGGGAGCTGAAGCGCCAGAGCAATAAGCCGGGAGACCTGCCTTTCGCAGTACAGGAACGTAAAAGTTCAGGCCACGAGGAATTGGCAGTACGAAATAAGTCACAGAACTGTATGTGATATGTAGATATTATGTAATACAGTTTTATTTTCGTTGTCTTCGTTTCCTGGCGGAGGCTTTTTTGATATTATGTGTCCGGAAGGAACCGCCGGTGGCAGAGATCTTGTATCTCATGTATTGACAATCAAAAAACAGGAGGTAGAAAGAAATGAAAAAGAAACTGGTAGTAGTATTATTATCAGCAGCTATGTGTGTAGCGGCATTTGGCGGATGTGGAGCAAAATCAGACAGCTCAGACAGCAGCAGTAACAAGAAGACAGAGACTTCTTCAAAAAAGGAAGATCAGAAAGCAGCGGATGCAGTTGCAAAAAAGATTGATGCGATCTATGTTCAGGAAAGAACAGACAAGACGGATGAACAGTGTAAAGCAGCAAAAGAAGCGTGGGATAAATTGACAGATGCGCAGAAAGAACTGGTAGAAGGAGACAATGCAGATCCGGATTACTTCGGAAGAGATACAGGAGATGCTTCCCAGGATGACCCGTTAAATGGAGATGATATCGGAGAAAAGGAACTTCTGGTAGTAAGTTTCGGTACTTCTTTTAATGCGAGCCGTGCAGCCGATATTGGTGGAGTAGAGAAAGCACTCCAGGCAGCAAATCCGGACTGGTCTGTAAGAAGAGCATTTACAGCTCAGATCATCATCAACCATGTACAGGCAAGAGATGGCGAGAAGATTGATAATGTGGATCAGGCTTTAGAGCGTGCCGTAAAAAATGGTGTCAAGCAACTGATTATACAGCCAACACACTTAATGCATGGTGCAGAATATAAAGAGTTAACAGAAGCAGTGGAGAGTTACAAAGATAAATTTGAATCTGTCAAGATCGCAGAACCGCTTCTCGGAGAAGTCGGATCGGATGCGACAGTGATCAATGCAGATAAAGCAGCAGTAGCAGAAGCAATTACAGCAGAAGCTGTTAAGACAGCAGAATATGACAGCCTTGATGCAGTTGCAGCAGACAGTACAGCATTTGTATTCATGGGACACGGAACATCAGATGAAGCAAAGATCAGCTATTCCCAGATGCAGACACAGATGGAAAAGCTGGGATATAAGAATGTATTTATCGGAACAGTAGAAGGAGAACCGGAGGAAACTTCGTGTGAATCTGTTATCGCAAAAGTAAAAGATGCCGGATATAAGAATGTCATTCTTCGTCCACTGATGGTTGTGGCAGGTGATCATGCGAACAATGACATGGCCGGAGATGATGATGATTCATGGCTGAGCCAGTTCGAGGCATCTAAGAACTTTGACAGTGTGAAGACACAGATCGCAGGTCTTGGAGAAATCGATGCAATCCAGCAGTTATATGCAGCTCATACAAAAGCAGCCATGGATGCACAGTAAAAAAATATTAAAGGGAGAGAACAATGTTAAGAAAAAGACTGATGACGCTTGCATTAGCGGTAGTGATGACCGTGTCTGTATTTACAGGATGCGGCAGTAAAGATGACAGTAAGACATCTAGGTCAGAGAGCAAAAAGACAGAACAGCAGAAGTCTGATGCGAAAAAAGAGAAAGCAGCAGAAAAGGAAGAGACAAAAGCTCCGATTGAAGATGGAACCTATACAGCAGAGTTTAAAACGGACAGTTCCATGTTTCATGTAAATGATGCGTATGATGATAAGGGGACATTGACGGTAAAAGACGGAAAGATGACGATTCATATCAGTCTTGTATCAAAAAATATTGTAAATCTGTTTCCTGGTACAATAAAAGATGCCAAGAAAAAGGGAGCAAAACTTCTGCAGCCGACGACAGATACTATAACAGATGAAAATGGTAATGTCGTAACAGATATAGAGGGTAAGCCGAAAGAAGTATACGGTTTTGATGTTCCGGTGCCGGCACTGGACAAAGAATTTGATCTGGCACTGATCGGAACAAAAGGAAAGTGGTATAATCATAAAGTAAGTGTTTCCAATCCTGTAAAAGCTGAATAAATATCAATTGATCATAAAATCTCTTGTCTTTCATATTATTATACAAAGTGTATATGTGAAGGATAAGAGATTTTTTTATTCATTTGTAATGGTGAAAATGCATAAAAAATACAATATTTACTAGACTTTTATGTTAAAATATACTAATATTAAATCAACAGCAAAATGTAATAAAAACAGGAAGGAAGCAAGCGAATGAAAGGAAATGTAATAGTAGGACAATCTGGGGGACCAACTGCAGCGATCAATGCGAGTCTTGCCGGTGTATACCGGACAGCAAAAGACCGTGGAGCGAATAAAGTGTACGGAATGCTTCATGGAATTCAGGGATTATTAAAGGAAAAATATATTGATCTGTCAGATCACATCAAGACAGAGCTGGATGCAGAGTTATTAAAGAGAACACCGGCTGCATTCTTAGGTTCCTGCCGGTATAAACTTCCGGAGATACATGAGAACCGGGAAGTTTATGATAAGATTTTTGAAATTCTGGATAAACTGGATATTGAAGCATTTATTTATATCGGCGGAAATGATTCTATGGACACGATTAAAAAGTTATCGGATTATGCAATTGTGTTTGGACATTCCATCCGGTTTATAGGATGTCCGAAGACAATTGATAATGATCTTGCGTTGACAGATCATACACCGGGATACGGAAGTGCGGCAAAATATATCGGAACATCGATGAAAGAGATTATCCGTGACAGCTTCTGCCTGGAATATGAAAAGGGCGTAGTATCTATTGTAGAAATCATGGGAAGAAATGCAGGATGGCTGACAGGTTCCACAGCACTGTCACAGGGAGAGGATTGTGAAGGTCCGGATCTTATTTATCTGCCGGAACTGCCGTTTGATCTTCAGTTATTCGGGGAAAAGATCAGGCAGTTATTACAGGAAAAGACATCCATCGTAGTTGCGGTATCAGAAGGGATCCGTACAGCAGATGGTACATATGTATGTGAACTTGGCAACAGTATTGATTTTGTGGATGCATTCGGACACAAACAGTTATCAGGAACTGCATCTTATCTGGCGAGTTATATTGCAGGTGAGATCGGATGTAAGACACGTGCGATTGAATTAAGTACATTGCAGAGAGCTGCATCGCATGCGGCTTCAAGAGTAGATATTCTGGAGGCATATCAGGTTGGAGGAGCGGCAGTAAAAGCAGCAGACGAAGGAGATACCGGAAAGATGGTTGTCTTAAAACGTCTGTCCGATGATCCGTATCAGTGCGGAACGGAAGTGAAAGATGTACATAAGATTGCCAATGATGAGAAGCTGGTTCCAAGAAGCTGGGTAAACAAAGAAGGCACTTATGTAACAAATGAGTTTATTTCATATGTACGTCCGTTGATCCAGGGAGATGTATCACCGGTTATGGTAGATGGAATTCCAAGACATCTGTATACACCGAAAGAACTCAGCCACAGATAATCCATTTAAAATCAGAGAGAAGATAAAAGAACGGCCTGTCATGAGGATATCTCATGTCAGGACGTTTTTTTATCGGGACGTCTGATCTTCTGCGATAAAAAAGTGCATGAAAAGTAAAAAAAAGTCTTGAAATTTTGAAAATAATCAGGTAGTATATGCTTAATCTATATTTTCAAGATAGATTCGGTTAATCAATCTATAAAGATTCTATAACCTGTGTGAGGGTTCAAAAAATTACCATTTGTAAAAAAACTGAAGAATAGAATTGAGGTGGAATGCATTGCAGCAAAAGGAAAGCTATGATGTACTGCGTCTGATCGAACATGGACAGATCTGTTATATCAGTTCTGAAAATGTACAGGGAAGAACACTTGCCAGATATTTGAAGTATCATCCGGTAATGGAGAAGAAGGAAATGTTCCTGTTGTTAAAGGCAATTGCAGAACAGCTGGAACTGATCCACAGATGCAGAGGGAATCCATGCTATCAGTATGTGAATCCATACAGTATTATTCTGGCGGAGGACGGCAGGGCTTATTTTCTGGATATGAAAGCCGAGACAAACATGAAACAGGTAGTATTTATGCAAAGGAGGGACATGCGGGAATATTTTCTCCCTCCGGAAGAGAATTATTATCAAAATGCCAGTAAAGAGCTGGACATATATGGATTGGGAAAGACATTTCAATATATTCTCGCTTCGTCAGAAACAGAACCGCATCTGAACCGGTGGGAAGAACACAGACTTCAGAGTATCATTTCAAAAACAATGGGAACAAAAGGGTCTTATTATCAAAGCGTTTCAGAAATTCAAAAACAAATCCCAAAATGGAAAGAAAAAGTTAATAAAGAAAGTTCGGGAGACAAAGGAAAACGCAGGTGGAAGATATATATCGCATTATTTTTCGCAGTGGTGGCGGCAGGGTACATGTTGATACAGCAAAGAAAAAATGTACCTGACGGAATAATAAAGGAACAACAGAAAGCAACCAGTAATGCCAATACAGAATTACGCACAGACAGTCAGGAGAATGAGAAACGGGACGAAGAATATCTGGAACTGGCACTTGCGTATTTCTTAAATGTCGGGAATGTGGAGAAAAGCCGTATTTGTCTGAATGAACTGACCAATAAAGAACTTGCGGAGAATCTGAAAATGTTGATCGGCGCATATGAAAAACAGGAATGTCCGGAAGATGTAAGAAAATATAAAAAGAGTCTTGCATATCTGGAAAAGGTATGGAAAAAAAGGAGCAAGATATCCGAGGAGAAGCAAAAACAGGAAATCCAGTGCCTGATCAGAGGATATGGACTTCTGGATGACGAGGACAGTGTAGAAAAGGTATTAGAACTGGTAAAGAGGGGGATGCAGACGGATTATCTGAATGATCCGGTAAAAAAAGAAATGTTAGAATACCAGGCGGCCGCCTGTGAAAAAAAGAAGACGGAGGAGGAAGCGGCAAAGATATATACAGAGCTATTGGAGATGGAGCAGGAGGACGGAAACAGAGAAATGTTGTATAAAAAAATTGCACAATTATATGAAGCAGCAGGCAGGTGCGATATGGCAATGGATATCTGTATTCAGGGAATCGGAGAATTGAAGGAATCTCAGGAGTTAAAACTGATGCATATCCGATTCATGTGTGCAGATCCGTCCGTCAGCAGGGAAGAATGTTCCATGAAGATCAAAGAGTATGTAAGAGATGACGGACAACTGCCGGATCAGGAGGAATTTAAAAAGCTGCAGAAAGAATATGCAATCAAGATGGAAGGAGAAGAGGTATGGGTAGGAAGATAAAAAAAGCAATCACGGTTGTAATAGCAGGAATGGTCATAGGCTCACAATTTGCAGATATGTCAGCAGTTGGAAGCATTGTACAGGCAGAGGCTGGAGATCACAGAGAAGCAGAAAAAGAAACGGATCCGGAAGAAGACAAAGATGAGAATAAAAATCCGGAAGAAGACAAGGATCCGGAAGAAGACAAGAATCCGGAAGAAGACAAGGATCCGGAAGAAGACAAGGATGAGAATAAGGATCCGGATAAAGACTCTGAAAAAGAGGATAAAGATCCGGAAGAAGACTCTGAAAAAGAAGCGATAAAACCTTATCGGATTGTATATAACGAACCAGATGGGGAAAACGGATACTATATTCATCGTCCGGATGGAAGAATTACACATATGAGCAAAAGAGGGACAACAAGATATCTCTTCAAAAATGGAAATAATGAACAGCAGGAAGGAATATTGGACAGACAAAATGAAAGCTTCCTGTTGAAACAATTGAATTTTACAGACGGCGGAAATGAATTGAAGATATGGATGGAAGATGAAAAAGGACACCGGGTAGAAAATTCAGAAAGTCAAAAAGAATTCTGGCTGGATAGCAGTAAACCTGTAGTACATTATGAAATAACAGGAGGTTCGGAGATATGGCACAAAGATATTGCGGAAGTCCGGGTAGAATCTTCCGATGGGCTAAATGGAAGTCAGATTGCGGAAATTATCTGTAAAACAGGAGAAAAAGTAATTGGAAAAAGCAATAAAGAAACAGAAATGTTTCGAATGGAAGAGGAATCGAAGAATGGTGAAGGAATTCCTGTAACTTTTATTGTAAAAGATGTTGCAGGAAATAAGACGATAGTGACAGATAAGGTCTATATTGACAGGAATGTTCCGGAGGCAGCTATACAAGGAGTGCAGGATTATATGATCACCAGTAAACCGGTTAAAGTGAACTATCTGGCAGAAGAGGAAAATATATTTCAGTTTGTGCAGGCACATATTTCGAAGGAAGATATCACCGGAAGAAAAGAAGAAACAGAGATCACAGAGTGGCGGATAGGAAAGTCGGATGAGTCAGGAAAGATGAGAAAAGAAAGCAGTCAGACACTTACAGAAGACGGAATATATAAACTGAGAATAAATGCAGCTGATATGGCAGGACATGAAAATCAGGTGGAGCGACAGGTGATTATTGACAAAGAAAATCCGGTGATTGTTCATGTGGATGAACTCGATGGAAAATATTTAAAATACTTCCGATGGGATTATTCGGCCGGAGAATCGGTCAAAGATTTTACCAGTTATACGTACACCATGAAATTAGATGATACAGTATACCGTCCGGGAGAGAAAATCGAGAAAGAAGGCATGCATACACTGGTTGTGGAAGCGGTAGATTCTGCAGGCAATAAGAGTGATGCAAAGGCAAGGTTTACAATTGATCATACCCCGCCGGTGATCAGATTTGAAAATATCAGAGAAGGAGAAAGCTATGAAAAGGAAAGAAAATTTTATATCCGAACGGAAAATCCGGAAGATCAGATTGAATACATTAAGATTAATGGAGCGAAGCAAAAGAGTGAAAAGCAAAAGGGACTTTATGAATGTAAAGTAGATGAAGCAAAAGCATATGAAGTTGAAGTAAAGGCAAAAGATCTTGCGGGCAATGAACAGATCTCACGGATTGGATTTCAGATAGAACAGGAAAAAACATTATTACAGAAGATAACAGAGCCTGTAAAGAAATATATTTTTTATGGAAATGAGAAAGCGGTAAAAAAAGAAGAGCAGTTAAAAGAAGAACAGATGAACAAAAGAAATGGTAAAAGTATATTGTGTTCAGGTATTATGCTCACAGGTATGTTAACGGGAATTGGCTTCTGGAAAAGAGAAAGATTGGGGAATATATTGAAAAAAATGCAGCCAGACAACAAAAACAAGTAGAATCTTTCCATAAAGGGAGGATGCCGGGTAACCGCTTTCGCGATTCCCGGCATGTATTATGAAAAAGTTTATTCCAAATAGTATTTACATACTAGATAATGTCTTTTGTATTTCTTTGATGATTATAGTATAAAAAAGACCTATGAAGAAAGAATGTTAAAGTAGTGAAAGAATTTTGAAGGATAAATGAACAAATTGTGAACACGGGATTTTACAAAGATTTTATTGGAAAACAGAGGAAAATAGATTATACTAATAGAAGTCAATTTTGAAGAAAGAGGAGAAAAGAAGAATGAAATATATTTCTTTTGCCATCCCGTGTTACAATTCACAGGACTATATGGCTCATGCGATAGAAAGTATTCTTCCGGGTGGAGAAGATGTTGAAATTATTATCGTAAATGACGGATCAAAAGACAGAACATCAGAGATTGCTCACGACTATATGGAAAAATATCCTACAATTGTTAAAGTAGTAGACAAGGAAAATGGTGGACATGGAGATGCTGTAAACTCCGGACTGACATATGCCACCGGCAAATATTTTAAGGTTGTAGACAGTGATGACTGGGTGGATGAAGATGCACTTCATAAAATTCTGGAAGTATTGCGTCATATGGAAGAAGATGCCATGGAATTAGATATGCTGATTGCCAACTACGTATATGAGAAAGTTGGAGCAGCACACAAGAAAGTAATCCATTACCGTAATGTACTGCCGCAGGATGAGATTTTCCGCTGGGATGATATGGGACATTTTCATCTCGACCAGTATATTCTGATGCATTCGGTTATCTATCGCACTGATATGTTGAAATTAATCCAGCTGCATCTGCCGAAGCATACATTCTATGTGGACAATATTTATGTATATTATCCACTTCCACATGTGCGAAAGATTTACTATATGGATGTAGATTTTTACAGATATTTTATCGGACGCGAGGATCAGTCGGTTAATGAGAAAGTAATGATCAAAAGGCTGGATCAGCAGATATTTGTCACAAAGACAATGATCGATATGTATCAGCTGAAAAACATCGGAAGTAAGAAATTAAGACAGTATATGTTGAATTATCTGGCAATCATGATGACAGTTTCTTCTATTCTTTGTATCCGTTCCAAGAATAAAGAAAATCTGGAGAAGAAAAAGGAATTATGGCAGTATCTGAAGAAGAAAGATCTGCGCAGTTTTATAAAGATCCGCTATGGAATTCTCGGGCAGACTATGAATATTCCGGGAAAATCAGGACGTAAGATATCATCACTGGCGTATACAGTTGCAAGACGTCTGATTGGGTTTAATTAATTTTTCTATTTAATGCATTATGGCGGCTATCACCAATCGGAATAAACTTACAAGGTCCTATCCTGTGCTGACTCCAACATGGGGAAATTCTAAAGCAAAAAAGTTGACCTAAAAACGAGCTCACAAAAAATCCAAACTCGACATTCGTCTCAGACAGTGGATTTTTTGTGAGCAAACGGTCAACTTTTTTACTTAAGAATTACCAACCATGAGTCCGTATGCACAGGATAGGACCTTGTAAGTTTATTCCTGCGGTTTCGCATGCCATAATAATTAAATGGAGAACTAACCTTTTATTACGGTTTGGGGATTTGGCTTAGTGAATTAAATAGAAATCTCCCCTAAAATAATTCTCAATAGTACTTTATCCAACATAATCGTCCGGTTCCAGGGGTTGATGATGATGCCCTGAATGTTATCAGTTGTAATAGCAGAATTAAATAACTGTTTCATATCGGTAAGAAATGTAGACATTACGCTTCCGGAACCTTTGAGTTCTTCATCGAAGCTGGTAAATGCCGCCCACCATTTGCGGCCATCATCGGTCTGGATTGCCTGTATCTGGAGGCCGGAGGCAGCGGAAGAGGGATCTACTGCAATGATCAGTTCGCCATGTTCATTCATGCGTCTGCGGATGACGGTCAGGACGTGAGCAAGCATTTCCTGAGATGGTTCCTGTTGAAGAGCTGCAATGGCAGATTCAATCTTGTTATTGCCCTGTAAAGTTTTATCGGTATGTGTATGGTCATTCATAATTGTGCAAAATCCTTTCTAGATAGATAATGGATACAGAGAACCTGTCAATGACAGCCTCGCTTGCATATTTTTGTATAAAAATATACGGACAGCAGAAGAGCCATCCGTATATTAATATAAAGTATTTCAGTTGGAAGAGCAAGCTAATTGAACTCCCATGGAGAAATATATTTATTTGGAGATGAAGCATATCCATTGTTATATTTCACTGTGACATATAAAGAGTCATCACCATCAACCAGTTTCACATAGCAGATATTATCTTTGTTGAATTTGTGTGTGATATCGATGGACTGATTTTTGTAATACAGGATGACGGAACCATCTTTTTCGTATTCTATATCCGGAGCATTTAGTTCTTCCATAATTTCTTCTTGTGTAAGGCTGCGTTCGGAGCCATCCTGGTTAAATGCAATGCCGCCTCCGCCAAATTCTTTATTTTTTCCGTCTTTATCTGCATAAGTTCCGGTATAAGAACCGTCAGAATTGATTGTTAAAGTAGCAGTTGTCTGATCTCCGTGGATCCAGAGCTGGACTTTACGTTGAATTCCGCCAAGATCGGATGCGTAGGCTGTTCCGGTTCCGGCAGTTACGATCAGGCATGTGGCAACTGTGGCGGCAATTGTTTTTAATTTGTGCTTTCTATTTAAGATACTCATTTTATCTACCTCTAGGGAAAAATTGTTGGAGGCGGAAAGTGTATCAAAAGCCTGCTTGTATTTTTCTTTATTCGTCATCGTTCCATTCCTCCTTTAAGGTTTCTTTGAGAAGAGCACGTCCGCGAGAAAGCCGGGTCTTTACATTGCTGACAGAAAGATGCAGGATATCACTGATCTCTTGTGTTGTATAATCTTCATAGTAAAAGAGATGCAGGACAATTCGGTATTTTTCAGGAAGTTTCATTACTGTGTCAAACAGAGTTTCTGATTCCGGTGTTTCGAAGGTTAATGTTTCCATATATTCTTCTAAGTTGCATTTATTTCTGTGCCAGAATGAGCGGGTGATATTCTTTGCTTTATTGATCGCAACTCGGATCAGCCAGGCACGGATATGTTCTTCTGTATCAAACTCTTTTTTATATGTGTGATACTGAATAAATGTATCCTGAACGACATCTTCTGCATCTTGTTGGTTCCTGCATATATTAAATGCAATCGCATACAGATGCTTTTGATATCGTTCGATTAAAACTTGTGTTGCTGGTTTCATGAGTACTCCTTTTTGGTGTTAGTGGGAAAACAGATGTTCATTTCTTAAGGCCTTTCACTTATAATACAAATGAAAATATGGAAAGGTTACAAATGGAGGTAAGAATATATGTTTTAACTATATCTTACTATCGAGCATAAGCATTTTACATTTTAAAATATACGTTGTAAACTATATTATGAAAAAATAACTTCGAAATAAGAGGTGAAAGATAAAATGTATCTGGTATCGGTGTATTTTGATGATAAAAGTAATAAAATAATTTCTGATTATATCAATAAGATTGCACAAAAGACAGGAAATACTTTTATGACGGACAATCACGTTCCACCTCATCTGACAATTATGTCTGTAGAGGCAAGAGAGGAAGAAAATTTGACAGAGGTGATGGAACAGCTGGAGAGGTCCCTGACCAAAGGGCAGATCCAATTGGTCTCTGTCGGAGTGTTATTGCCATATGTACTGTATGTGACACCGGTTCTGAATCTGTATTTGGAAGATATGATCGAACAGGTACATGATATGGTAAAGAATATTCCGGAAGTCAGGATGAGCCGGTATTATCAGCCAATGCAGTGGCTTCCTCATATCACACTGGGAAAGAAGCTTTCCAAAGAGCAGATGCAGGAAGCATTTGCAGTTATGCAGGAACAATTCGTACCGATGGAAGTTACGGTATCGGAGATCGGGCTGGCGAAGACCAATCCACATCAGGATCTTGTAAGAATAGAATTAAATGATTAATTGCGGTGGAAAATAAAATGATTAATAGAGAAGATATGCTGGCACTGACCAGAAGAATGACAGTAAAGCGAACATCCATGACAAGAATTGCCGGAGGATATCTGGACCGGGATGGATATATAGACGGAACATTTAATACCGGATTTTTGAAATTGAGTCCGGATGAGAAAGAAAAAAATTTACAGATAGCAAAATTTATTCCATTTGCAGATACGAATAAAAATCTGAAAGAATATGCATTTTCCGATGAGAAGATGAAAGGCGACAGTATGTGGAAACTGTTAATGGGAATGCGTGCGTGCGGTCTGAAAAATGATGCACTGATGGAGACTTTTTATGAACTTGTTGGTGAACGATATCAGTCAGAGGGAGACTATGCCATTTACGTATTTCATGACCGATATGATATTCCGGCAAAGGGGAAAGATCATGTCCGTCAGGGTGAATCTGAAGAAATGTTTGAATACTTAATCTGTGCCATCTGTCCGGTAAGTGGAGATTACGAACCGGGAGAACCGGAATGTGGATTCTTATTTCCGGCATATATGGACGGCGGGGCGGTCATGAATTATGTGGATGTATATCAGAAGAATCAGGAATATCCGCATACAGAGCTTTTGAAATTACTTGGAGTATGATGAGATAGAGAAAATTTCTTATAAAGGTGTTTAATGGTTTCAAATTCATCTGGGATATCTTATAATATAAAGGATTGAGTTTAGAGGAAAAGGTAGGAATATACAATGCATACAATGAAAAAATTCATTCGGTATTATGCCCCGTATAAGGCGGTATTCTTTTTGGATCTGATCTGTGCGGCAGTCATAAGTCTGGTGGATCTCGCATTTCCACAGATTTTACGTACGCTTACGAAGACTTTGTTTACAGAATCAGCGGATCACATACTGCATGCTTTGCTCCCGATTGGGGCAGGATTGCTTGCAATTTATATATTACAGGCGCTTTGTAAATATTATGTCAGCTATCAGGGGCATATGATGGGAGCCAATATGGAACGGGATATGAGGCAGCAGCTTTTTGATCATTATGAAAAACTGTCATTCTCATATTATGACCAGAATAATTCCGGGCAGATGATGAGTAAACTGGTATCGGATCTTTTCGATATCTCGGAGTTTGCACATCATGGACCGGAGAACTTATTTATTTCACTGATTAAGATTGTCGGATCGTTTGTATTTTTGTTCCTGATCAACTGGAGACTTGCGATTCCACTTTTAGTTCTTGTAGTGTTCATGTTGGTTTTCTCCTATGGACAGAACAAGAGAATGCAGGCGACATTCATGGATAACCGGCGGAAGATCGGGGATGTCAATTCCAGTCTTCAGGATACACTGGCAGGAATCCGTGTCGTACAGTCTTTTGCAAATGAAGAGATTGAGCGGGAGAAGTTTAAAAAGAGTAATCAGGGATTCTTGATTTCCAAGGATGCAAACTATAAATGCATGGGAAGTTTTATGAGCGGAAACTTATTCTTTCAGGGGATGATGTATCTGATCACGCTGGTATTCGGCGGCTGGCTGATCGCACAGGGGAAGATGGAAGCAGTGGATCTTGCGATGTATGCGCTTTATATCGGTATCTTTATCAGTCCGATTCAGATTCTGGTAGAGCTTACCGAGATGATGCAGAAAGGACTGTCCGGATTCCGGAGATTTCTGGATGTGATAGAGACAGAACCGGAGATTGTAAATGCACCAGATGCAGAACCAATAGAAGAAGTAAATGGACATGTTTCTTATGAAAGTGTATCATTTCACTATAGCGATGATGATACGCCGGTCCTTTCAAATGTTACATTTGATATTCCTGCGGGAAAATCGGTAGCGCTGGTCGGACCTTCCGGCAGCGGTAAGACGACGATCTGTTCACTGCTTCCGAGATTTTATGATGTCACGGGAGGCCGTGTCACGATTGATGGAAAAGATGTCAGAGATCTGACACTGGAAAGTCTGCGTAATCAGATCGGACTGGTGCAGCAGGATGTATATCTGTTCTGTGGAAGTATTAAAGAAAATATTGCTTATGGTAAGCCGGGGGCATCAATGAAAGAGATCGAAGAAGCGGCAAGAAAAGCGAATATCCATGATTTCATCATGGAGCTTCCAGATGGATATGATACATTCGTCGGAGAACGAGGCACGAGACTTTCCGGAGGACAAAAGCAGAGAATTTCGATTGCCAGAGTATTTCTGAAGAATCCGTCGATTCTCATTCTGGATGAGGCGACAAGTGCGCTGGATAATGAGAGTGAACGCTGGATACAGAAGAGTCTGGAAGAGCTTGCAAAGAACCGGACAACGATCACGATCGCACACAGATTATCTACGATCCGTAACGCAGATGAGATCCTTGTGGTGGCAGATAATGGAATTGCAGAGAGGGGAACGCATGAAGAACTGTTAAAGCAGGGCGGAATCTATGCACATTATAATGAGATGGGATAAATTTGCAAAAGAAAAGGATTGTTGTGAAAAGAATTTATGATATAATTTACAAAGATATGAATCAAAGAAGAGAGGTAGAAACATGGATAAAATCAGAATTGGTATCGTAGGATACGGTAACATCGGACGTGGAGTAGAGCAGTCTATTAAGCGTAATGCGGATATGGAATTAAAAGCAGTATTTACAAGAAGAGATCCTGCAAGTGTCAAGATCCAGACAGAAGGAGCAGAAGTAAAGCACTTTGACGATATGGAAGCTATGAAAGATGAGATCGATGTTATGATTCTCTGCGGCGGATCAGCAACAGACCTTCCGGTGATCGGACCTAAGGTAGCTGCATCTTTCAACACGATCGACAGCTTTGACACACACGCAAAGATTCCGGAGTATTTTGCAAATGTAGACAAAGCAGCAAAAGAAGGAAAGAATGTCAGCATCATCTCAGTAGGCTGGGATCCGGGAATGTTCTCACTGAACCGTTTGTATGCAGAGTCTATTCTGGTACAGGGAAGCACTTATACGTTCTGGGGCAAAGGTGTCAGCCAGGGACATTCTGATGCAATCCGCCGTATCGAAGGTGTAAAGAACGGCATCCAGTATACGGTACCGATTGAAGCAGCTGTTGATCAGGTAAGAAGCGGAAGCGAACCGGAACTGACAACAAGACAGAAACATTTAAGAGAGTGTTATGTAGTTGCAGAAGAAGGCGCAGACAAAGCAGCAATCGAAGAAGCTATCAAGACAATGCCAAACTACTTCGATGAGTATGACACAACCGTAACATTTATCACAGAAGAAGAGTTAAAGGCAAATCACAGCAAGATGCCTCATGGTGGATTCGTGATCCGTACAGGAGAGACTGGATGTGAAGGCAACAAGCATGTGATCGAATATTCTCTGAGACTGGATTCCAATCCGGAATTCACAGGAAGTGTTCTGGTGGCTTATGCACGTGCGGCACACAGACTTTCACAGAAAGGTGAATCAGGAGCAAGAAGCGTATTCGATATCGCACCGGCTATGTTGTCTCAGATGACACCGGAAGAGTTAAGAGCACATATGCTGTAAAGCCAACAGGGACAGGAAAAATGGTTTTTTTCCTGTCCCTGTTGGCTTTAAGAAGAGCGTAAATAAATTCTATAAAATGAGAGATTTTACGTACAATACCGAAACGTACGATCGGTCAGAATTCTCGCAAATATCAGTCCAAGCGGCAACATCACAATAATCATAATCGCAGAAGTAAACCATGAAACCGCATCCGTCAGGGACATAATCCCGAAATTATAAATCGCACGGTACAGGTAAAGTCCCGGAACCATGATCACGATAGAAGGCACGGTAAGCGAGATTCTTGGATATCCATTACTCTTTTTAATAAAAGAAGCAAGCAATCCGGCAGTCAGAGCCCCGATAAATGCGGCGGCGGCCGGAGGCATATGTGTGAAATCAACAAGTTCAAGCCGGAGTGTATTGGCAATGGCACCAATAAATGCAGCCGTTGCCGCCATCGAATGAGAACTGTTGAACATGATCGAGAAACCGAATACTCCGCAAAAGCTTGCAATCACACGGAAAATCAGACGGGCAGCAGCACTTAGATGCAGTGCCGTAAAATCGGCCGGTTCCAGATGCAGAAGTAAAGCCATGATCCATGCAAATAAAGTGGCAACCATAACGATAATGATTGCATAAGTAAGCCGCTCCAGTCCCGAACGCAGATCCAGCTTTGCAAGGTCGATCCCGCTTGTAATAAATGGAAATCCCGGGATGATGAACAGCATCGAGCAGATATAACCAGCTTCATGAAATTCCGGAATGTGAAAGACAAGTTCCGCAAGTTTCAGAAAGACTGCATAGGTAAAACATGCTGCTGAAACAGAGACTGCTATATTCAAAAACAGTGTGTAATGGTGTTTGATCAGTTTCGTACGGATCAGATTACCAATCCCGGCGGCAATAAAAGCAAGAGCCATCTCAACCGGTCCGCCTCCGAGTAAAAAAGTAAAACCGCAGCAGGCAAGAGCTGCGGCAAGCCCCAGCTTTGCAGGTGAATAAAGAGCATGGATTTCTTCAATTTCATCCAGTCGTTTATGGATATCTTCACCGGTCATATGTGCTTCTTCTTCCGGAAAATGATCTACAAACTGTTCCATGCGGTAAAGCTTGGAGGTATTCACTCCCGTATTGGCAATATTCAATGACTGGGAAACACAATCGTTTCCATCGAAACAGTTAAATGCAATGGACATCAATCCCACGTCTACCGTACAGGTTACACCAAGCTCTTTGGAAAGCCGGTTCATGGAAGTCCGTACACGCCATGCACCGGTTCCACAGGAGAGCATGATTAACCCAACACGGCCGATGACAGAAGCTTTCTCGATCAGTCCGGCTTCTGCAATCAACACATTACTGTCATCATTGGCGTAGTCATGCCATGGAATCTCCATATGATTTTTTTCCATAATATCAATAAAGTCAGAATTAGTTGTCTGCATAAATGATCGCCTCTGCTTTGGAAACGTGGCGTTCCAGATTTTTTAAGAAATGTGAATTCGGAAGGAAAACTCCGATCTCATCATAACGGGTATTATCTTCAACAAGAGAATCCTGTCCATAGAATACATAGGACATAGGAAGCTCTTTCTGAAGTTTTATGACAATATCCAAAATAGCAGAATAAGCTTCTGCTTCGGTTTCTTTTAATTTTACGGTATCCGGTAATTCACGGATCAACAGTACACCATTATTCTTTTCCAAAATGTTTTGTTCCGGTTCCATATCGTCAGATGTATAAGAATGGCTGTAGCGGTATGCCTGTGCCAGAAAAATATTCTTTGGAGCTCCGAGATCTGTATATACCTCATGGAAATGACGGTATTCCCGTTCATGAATCGATCTCTTATATTCAGGAAGTAACATTCCGTTTTCATCTGTCATGATCATCGGATTCTGTTTTCCGTCCGCATTGAACCGATAGGGAATCAGGAATGCATTTCTTAAAAGATCAAAGACTGTATTCTGACAGATAGCCATCAGAAACGCAGATAAATCCCGATTGCGATAAGAATTAAAAAGAGCCTGTGCGAATTCTGTAGATGACGGAGAATCGGGAAGGTCTACACCATCGTTACTGAATAAATAACTGCAGAATGTTTCCATCAGTTTTTCACATGCCCATTTATCTTCGGATATTTTCTTAAATAAGATTTCTGATTTTTCTTCTCTGGGAAAAAGTGTTTTTTCCTCCATAATAAAGCGCTTCCTTTCATATTTTCATCCAAATAAATTATACAACTGTGATAAAGATAAGTGAAAACTATAATTGATATAATGGATATATGATTATGGTATGCCGGAGAAGTAAAAATCGTTCTATCATCTGGAAGTATGATATACTGATAACAGCTGATTAACAGAAATATGGTACGGAATATTACTTTTGATAATAAATAGAATGAATAAAAATAGTTGTTTCGAAAAAAGTCAGAAATCAGAAAAATGAGTTGACATTTCGTGCAGGTGTTTCTATACTTAAACATGTGGATAAAACACGGGGAGCTTGTGTACAGGCTGAGAGGAAGTTAAGAACTTCGACCCATATACCTGATTTGGATAATGCCAACGTAGGAATGTATGACGTAGATTTTAGGAGAGATGCATTTAGTTGGTATCTCTCTTTTTTGTTGCTATGTGACGTAAATCAGGAACAATAGAATATCGGATAAGTTGAGAGTGAACGAGAGTTCACGAAGGGGTGCACCACCACGGGTGTATTTACTTCGTGAACTCTTTTTTTATCTGACAAGTACTTTTGAAAGTATGATCCGGGAAAGGAGAACGCATGATTATCGTAAATGGAAAAGAAATCAATCTGACAGAGGATACGACTGTTGCAGAATATCTGGAACAGAATCAGTATCAGGTAAAAAGAATCGCTGTAGAGTTAAATGGAGATATTCTTCCGAAATACAGCTATTCCGATACCATGTTAAAAGACGGCGACCGTCTGGAAGTTGTGACATTCGTGGGAGGAGGCTAACATTCATGGAAGAAACCGGATTAGAAAATATGACGGAGAATACAGAGAAAGAAAAAGTACTTAGTAAAGAAGCGATTGTGGCAGCATTAAATGAGAGACATTCTCCGGAGAAACAGAAACTTCTGTCAGCGGGGAGGGTTGCGATCGCCGGGCTTGGCGGATTGGGATCAAACGTGGCATATGCACTTGCAAGAATCGGAGTCGGCCATCTGCATTTGATTGATTTTGATGTGGTGGATATCACGAATCTGAACCGGCAGCAGTATTTTATGGAGCATATCGGGATGTATAAGACAGATGCGCTGAAATCATTATTGTTAAAGATCAATCCATATCTGGATATCGATACAGATTGTGTAAAAGTCACAGAAGAAAATCTTACGAAATTATTTTGTGACGAACCGATTGTGTGTGAAGCATTCGATAATCCAGAAGCGAAAGCAATGCTGGTAAATGGAATACTGGAACATTTTCCGGAAAAGAAACTGGTATCGGCAACCGGTATGGCAGGATACGGAAGCAGTAATACGATTCGCACACAGAAGTTAATGAAGAACTTTTACCTGTGCGGAGACCGCGAGACGGCACCAACGTATGGAAATGGTCTGATGGCACCGAGAGTGGCAATCTGTGCAGCGCATGAAGCAAATATGATCACACGTCTGATTCTTGGGGAAGAAGATGTGTAAAAAACATTATAGAAAAGACAAATAATAAGAAAGAAGGATTGGATTATGGACAACACAGAAATAAAGAAAGCGGATACATTTACCCTTGGAGGAAAAGAATTTACGTCCCGTTTTATACTTGGTTCAGGAAAATTTTCACTGGATTTGGTGAAAGCATGTGTGGAAAAAGCAGGGGCACAGATTATCACACTGGCACTCCGTCGTGCAAATGAAGGCGGTCTGGCAAATATTCTGGATTATATTCCGGAAGATGTGACACTTCTTCCGAATACATCAGGAGCCAGAAATGCAGAGGAAGCGGTACGTATTGCCAGACTTTCCAGAGAAGTCGGATGTGGCAATTTCGTCAAAGTGGAAGTGGTAAGAGATTCGAAATATCTCCTTCCGGATAATTATGAGACGATCAAAGCTACAGAAATTCTTGCAAAAGAAGGATTCGTGGTTATGCCGTACATGTATCCAGATCTGAATGCTGCAAGAGATCTTGCAAATGCCGGTGCAGCATGTATCATGCCGCTTGGCGCACCGATCGGATCAAATAAAGGGCTTAGCACAAAAGACTTTATTCAAATCCTGATCGATGAGATTGATCTGCCGATCATCGTAGATGCCGGAATCGGACGTCCGTCCCAGGCATGCGAGGCAATGGAGATGGGAGCAGCCGCAGTTATGGCAAATACAGCAATTGCGACTGCGGGAGATGTACCGGCGATGGCAGAAGCATTTAAGAAAGCAATCGAAGCAGGCAGAAGTGCGTACCTTTCCGGACTTGGAAGAACGATTGAGCGTGGTGCAAGTGCATCTTCACCGCTGACCGGATTTCTGCAGGATTAGGAGGCACGACAAATGGGAACAAATCATGAAGATACACATATTAATGAAAGTATTTTAAGCGAGGAGATTCTGGAAGACCAGAAGAAGAACCGGATCGATCACATGACTTATCTTCCGGGTATGGAGGATATCGGATCAGAGATCCTTGACCAGGTCGTAACAGCGATGGAAGCTTACGATTATAATACATATACAGCAGAAGATGTAAAACGTGCACTGGCACATGCAGAGCGCACACCGGAAGATTTTCAGGCGTTATTGTCACCGGCAGCACTGCCATTTCTGGAGGAAATAGCGCAGGCAGCGCAGATCGAGACGAGAAAACATTTTGGTAACAGTGTCTATATGTTCACACCAATCTATATCGCAAATTATTGCGAGAACTATTGCATTTACTGTGGTTTTAATTGCCATAACAAAATCAACCGTGCACAGTTAAATGCGGAAGAGATCGAAAAAGAGATGGCGGCGATCGCTGAGACAGGTCTGCAGGAAATCCTGATTCTGACAGGAGAAAGCCGTAACAAATCTACAGTAGAATACATCGGTGAAGCATGTAAGATCGCCAGAAAATATTTTAAAGTTATTGGTCTGGAGGTTTATCCGGTAAATTCAGACGAATACGCATATCTGCATGAATGTGGGGCAGATTATGTAACGGTATTCCAGGAGACATACAATTCGGATAAATATGAGACACTTCATCTTGCGGGACATAAGAGAATCTATCCATATCGTGTCAATGCACAGGAAAGAGCATTGAAAGGTGGCATGCGCGGAGTCGGATTCGGTGCACTTCTGGGGTTGGATGATTTCAGAAAAGATGCATTTGCGACCGGATATCATGCTTACTTATTACAGAGAAAATATCCACATGCAGAGATCGCATTTTCCTGTCCGAGACTTCGTCCGATCATCAATAATGACCGGATCAATCCGATGGATGTGCATGAGCCGCAGCTTCTGCAGGTAGTGTGTGCATACCGCCTGTTTATGCCATTTGCAAGCATCACGGTTTCGACACGAGAGTGTGAAAGAGTCCGCGATAATCTGGTAAGTATTGCAGCAACGAAGATATCTGCTGGTGTAAGTACCGGTATCGGAAGTCATGTAGAAGATATCGAAGACAAGGGTGACGATCAGTTTGAAATCTCGGATGGACGTTCGGTGGATGAGGTCTATCAGGCACTTCTGAAACACAATCTTCAACCGGTGATGAGTGATTATATCTATGTGTAACAGGGAGCATCTTGTGTTAAAAACATGCCGAATACAGCTGAAAGGAGTTGTCAGTGATAAAATCTGTAAACAATCAGGACTTTAAAATCATTGCAGTCAGCAATCGAAAATTATGCAACCGCCCGTTTTTAGAGCAGATAGAAAGAGTCTGCAAGATACATCCGGAAGCTGTGATCTTAAGAGAAAAAGATCTGACAGAAGAGGAATATGGGACATTGGCAAAAGAAGTAATGAATATTTGCAGCCGTTATCAGGTGTCTTGTATTCTTCATAATTTCTGGAAGACTGCACTAGAACTGGGATGTACATCTGTACATCTGCCACTTCCGATTTTGCAAAAAATAACTGATGAAGAAAAGAAAAAATTTACAAAGATTGGAATTTCTATACATTCTGTAGAAGAAGCGAAAGAAGCAGAGCAATTGGGAGCTTCCTATCTTACGGCAGGGCATATCTATGCGACAGATTGTAAGAGGGGATTACCGCCAAGAGGATTGGGATTCTTAAAAGAAGTTTGCCGGGAAGTCAGCATTCCGGTATATGGAATCGGCGGAATAAAGTTCGATGAAGAACAGTGGAATGATATGAAAAAATGTGGAGCAGTTGGCGGATGTGTAATGTCCGGAATGATGGAAATATAGTAATCAAAATAAAACAGCTCATTTTTAAAAGAGCAGGAAAGCCTTCTGAGTCGGTACTCGGAAGGCTTTTGCTTTACACTGGCATATTAGTGCATATCAGATAGTACTTTACAAAATTATTTCTAAATGTTATATTAATACAAAAATGAATAGTTCAAGAATGAAATAAAAAGGAGAGCTACATATATGAACACAGGAATCGAATTTGCAGAAAAGCTGTCAAAGGCATACAGTGAGACCTGCAAACCGTTATGCCATGAACTGAATATTCCACAGACCGCATTTGACATCTTACTTTTCTTGGCGAACAACCCAGAATACAAAACTGCCAGAGACATCGTAGAAATACGAAAAATTAAAGCCAATCTTGTATCGGTAAATGTGGATAAACTTGTGAATGAAGGCTATCTGGAGCGGAAAAGTGTAGAAGGTGACCGAAGAAAAGTCAATCTGATCTGTACAGAAAAGTCAAAAGAGATTATCCAAGAAGGACAGAAACTTCAGCAGTCGTTCGTTGAAAAACTATTTGAAGGAATGGATGAAGATACAAGAAAAGCACTTCAAAAAGGAATGGCGCATATGGAAGCGAATATAGAGAAGATGTTGGAGGAAAAGAACTAGATGAATACAATATTAATGATTATCGTAACATTTTTCGCGGGGATGGGAGCCGGACTCGGAACCGGATTTGCAGGAATGAGTGCGGCGGCAGTGATCAGTCCGATGCTGATTACATTTCTTGGAATGGATCCATATATGGCAGTCGGAATTGCACTTTCATCAGATGTACTTGCAAGCGCAGTATCTGCCTATACATATGGAAAGAATAAGAATCTGGATGTGAAGAATGGTCTGATCATGATGGTCAGCGTACTTGCCTTTACCGTTGTGGGAAGTTATGTGTCCAGTCTGGTACCATCTACAACGATGGGAAATTTCTCGGTATTTATGACATTCTTGCTCGGCATTAAGTTCATCGTAAAACCTGTCATGACAACAAAAGAAGCCATGGAAAAAGTATCGCCGAAGAAACGTGCAGTGCAGTCGTTAATCTGTGGTGCCATGATCGGATTTATCTGTGGATTTATCGGTGCCGGAGGCGGTATGATGATGCTTTTGATCATGACCTCTGTCCTGGGCTATGAGCTTAAGACGGCGGTAGGAACGAGTGTGTTCATCATGACATTTACTGCCTTTACCGGTGCAGTTTCGCATTTTGCAATCGGGGGAATGCCGAATATAGCGGTGTGGATCTTATGTATTGTGTTCACACTGTTGTGGGCAAGGATTGCGGCAGTATTTGCGAATAAGGCAACACCGAAGACATTGAACCGGGCGACGGGTGTGATATTAGTGGTTCTTGGGATTGTGGTTATGGCGTTTTCTATTTTAAATTAATAGAGAGCAGGAAGAAATTAATATTATAGGAGAGAATAAAAGGTATTAATAGAAAAATAATATGATGTTTTGTTTATTATGCATTCTACAGGGACTGCCGGTGACAGGTTCTGTAGAATGAAAAACATTGCTTATGATTCTTTAATATTTCCCTTTTCTATATTTTCTTTGAGTATCTGGTCTGTTACTTTATATAAAGTCTCAGATCCCAGCTGCGTTTTCCGTTGTCTTCCGTATACCTGTTCGGAAGTAACCTGATGCTCACGCCAGTCGCCACCGCCGTTACTGTTATTGAGAAGCAATGGCTGCAGGTTATCCAGGGAATGTGCAAATTTGGATTCCGGTGTCCGGTAATTTTCGAATTCATCAAAGAGTGCAGTCAGTTCTTTTTTCTGATCTTCTGGTAACAGTGAGAAGATCCGTTCTTTGGCAGCATCTTCACGTGCTTTCTGCGTCTTTAATCTTTCTGTATCGTAGGCATAAGTATCTCCGGCGTCAATTTCCACAATGTCATGGATCAGGCACATGATCATAACTTTTGCGATATCGACGGGTTCATTGGCATAATCTTTTAACAGGTATGCCATGATTGCCATATGCCAGGCATGCTCTGCATCATTTTCGCGCCTTCCGTGTCCGGAGAGGTGGGTCTGTCGTAATATATTCTTTTCTTTATCAATTTCGAGAATGAAATCAAGTTGTTGTTTTAATCTTTCCTCCATGATAATTCCTCCTTGTGCGTTCAGTACGAATAAACTATAAGATAGTATAACATAAAAGAAAGCATAATGAAAAGCAAAAACATAGAAATCATATAAAACATATTGACTTAATAGGAAAACGGTGTTAAACTCCAGTTATTAAAAGATAAAAGAGAGAAAAGCTCAGAAGGCAGGTGCAGGAAGTAATGAAACAGATATTATGCTTTGGGGATTCGAATACGTGGGGGTTAGACGGAGAGACCGGAAAGCGCTTTCCATGGGAAGAACGATGGACCGGAATCTTACAGGAAAAACTGGCGGACCGGGATATTAGAATTGTTGAGGAAGGTCTGTGTGGAAGAACGACCATATTTGAAGATCCGCTTCGCCTGGGAAGACGGGGAACAGAATTGCTTCCGACATTATTGGAGACGCACACGCCGGATGCAGTCGTGTTGATGCTTGGAACGAATGACTGCAAAACCATATTCGGAGCGTCAGCAGAAATCATCGGAAAAGGAATTGTCAGGCTACTGGAGCAGATCAATCAGTATGCAGATAAGATGAAGGTTCTTGTGATATCTCCGATCTATCTGGGAGAAAAGGTATGGCAGGATGGATATGATCAGGAATTTTCGCCAGAATCTGTAGAAGTATCAAAGAAATTAGAACCGGTATATGAAAAAGTGGCCGGAAAGTATGGCAAACGATTCATGCGGGCAGCAGATTATGCGAGTCCGTCGGAAGCAGATCAGGAGCATATGGATGGACAGAGTCATAAGATTCTTGCAGATGCGATTTATAGAAAATTAGAAGCAGAGATTTTATAGAAAAGATAAAAATCCGTTGTCAGTCAATGGTATGTCCTGTTTTACTGGAGTTCCGGTAAAGGGAACATATCAGGATAAGACAACGGATTTTCTGCTATCTTTTGGATGTAACTTCTGCAACGGATTTCCCGGTGATTAATTCCATTACCGTACTTTTGGCATCGATAGCGGTAAACACTCCTGCAAGAATGAAAATGGCCCCGAGATATCCCATCTCCGTGAGCTTCTCATGCAGGAAGATGAAGGAAAAAATCGCTGCAAAGATCGGTTCCAGGGAGAACAGGAATCCGGTATTCTCCGGTGTTGTATATTGCTGCACAACAGTTTGTACAACGAATCCGTAAGCTGAGGACAAAAGAGCAAGTCCAAGAACGGAGATCCAGTCCAACGCGGTGCTCGGAAATATCGGGGATCCGAACACCAGCAGACCGATTATGGAATAAAGACAGGTAAAGCCCTGCTGGTAGACTCCGAGTGCAAGTGGATCTACCTGTCTGGTAAAATAGCTGTTTAATACAATATTGATTGAATAACTGAAAGCCGAAAGCATACAAAGCAGCGTTCCGGGCTTGACAGCAAATATATCACCGCCGTTGATCAGTACCATTCCGATCAATACGATAATGATTCCAAGCCTGACATGATGCTCCGGAAGTCTCCGGGAAATAACTGCATGAATGACCGGAACAAGCACAACGGTGGTGCTGAGGATGAATCCACTCTGAGAAGCAGTGATTGTATTTAATCCGTAAAGGATTGGCGTAAGGTTTGTAAAAAGCAGAAAGCCGGTGATGGCACTGTAGAGTAAAAGTCTTTTATTAACTTTCAGTAACCTTTTGAAAAATATAGGTACCAGAATCAGAAATGCGATTCCTGTACGCAGAGCCATCAGCATCAGAGGGGAAAGTCCCTCAATTCCAAGTTTCATAAATATATAAGAAGTTCCCCATGCCATAGAGCAGGTTGTAAGAATCAGATTGGCTTTTTTTGTCGACATAATCGGCGATTCCTCCTATGTAATAGTTTTCTTGTTTTTTATTATATAGTAGAATAGAATATAAGTAAAATTCATATTTATCATGATGAGAATAAGAAAACAAAATATTTTGAAAAATAATCAAAAAAGACATAAGGAGAATGTAGAATCATGAGATATTCAAAATATACAATTTTCTTAAAAGTAGTGGAATTAGAGAGCTTTTCAAAAACAGCAGATTTTTATAAATACTCTCAGTCAGCAGTCACACAGATTGTGAAGTCTCTGGAAATGGAACTTCAGATGACATTATTAAAACGAAGTCACGCAGGAGTGTGTCTGACTTCAGACGGAGAACAGCTCATCCCCTATATATGGGAACTGGCAATGGCGGAAGAAAGAATGTGGGAAAAAGCCGGAGAAATCACAGGAATGGACCGGGGACTGATCCGGATCGGGGTATTCAGCAGTATTGCGTGTCACTATCTGCCGGGGGTGATGAAAGAATTCCGAAAATTATATCCGGGAATTGATTTTGAACTGCATACGGGAGATTATTCCAAAATCGAGCAGTGGATTGCTGAGGGGCTGGTAGATTTCGGATTCCTGATCCGGCCGGTGCGGACGGACTATGATACCATTGACATTATGACGGATGAAATGCTGGCCGTTCTTCCAGAAAAGCATCCAATGACAGAAAAAACAGAGATTCCATTAAAAGCATTTGAGGATGAGTCAGTTGTACTGCTTCAGGAAGGCGGCAAGCAGGAAATCGAAGAACATTTCAAAAAGAATAAGATCGCACCGCACATTTCTTATTATTCCGGGGACGATTATGCAGTGATGTCTATGGTGGAAAACGAGCTGGGAATCGGGATACTGTCGGAACTGGTGATGAAAAGATGCGATTATCATATCGTAACAAGAAGTCTGAAACCGGAGCTGCACCGGGAGATTGTGATCGCGGTAAAGAATGAGAAGAATGCTTCGGTAGCGGTGAAGAAATTCCTGCAGTTTGTAAGAAAAAGGGAAAATCCTTGATTCGTGTATTTTTAAGTAATAAAATATGGAGAAGTGGATAGTGTATATCTATAAATAACAACATTTCAGAAAGGGAGCCTTAGAAATTGCTGGAAAAATTAAGAGAACTTGGAATCAGAGATGAGCTGATCCGTGAGATAACAGAATATAGGGAAACATACCCGGTAGAACAAGAATATGGTTCAAGAATTCCGAAACTGGAACAATTTTACTATGGAAAAGAAGTCTGGGAGCAGGCAATTACCGCAATTTTGTGTGGAGAGAATATTCTGTTGGCAGGTCCGAAAGCAACGGGAAAGAGTCTGTTTGCAGAGAATCTGGCGGGAGTATTTGCAAGACCACGGTGGGATGTGTCGTTTCATGTGAATATGGATGCAGCTTCATTGATTGGTATGGATACATTCCGTGGGGGAGAGGTATCTTTCAGACCGGGGCCGGTGTATACAGCGGCAAAAGCCGGTGGATTTGCCATATTAGATGAGATCAACATGGCAAAAAGTGAAGCAATGGCAGTACTTCATGCGACACTGGACTTCCGGCGGACGATTGATGTTCCAGGATACGAACGTATGGAATTACATCCGGCGACAAGATTCATTGCAACGATGAACTACGGATATGCGGGTACAAAAGAACTGAATGAAGCACTGGTATCCAGATTTGTCGTAATCCAGATGCCGATGATTTCAAAGGAAAGTCTGATTAAATTAATAAGAAAGCATTATCCGGACATCAGGGAAGAAGGAGCAGGAGAACTGACATTTATGTTTCTGGAATTACATAAGAAATGTGAAAATGGAGAGATATCTTCCAAGGCTCTGGATCTGCGTGGTCTCTTAGGAGCAGTCGGTCTGATGGAAAAAGGACTTGATATATTTACGGCACTGGATATGGGAATTACCAATAAAACATTTGATACCTATGAACAGACCCTGATTCGTGATACGATCCGTACAAGAATCTCGAAGAAAACGGTGAAGAAAGATTTGTTTGTGAAGTAGCAGGAAAGTAGTGTGTTATAGCATGGCGGAAATAGAAGAACAAGAATTAAGAGAAGCAAAAAGAGCATGCAATTTTATATGGGCGGCGGCAGAAAATTATGAACTTGAACCACTTTTCCTTGCATTTGCATCGAACGGAACGGCAGATATGTATCTGAATCTGATTATCGGTCTGACTTACAAATGGTACGATCAGGAGAAAATAGATGATTTTTTTAATCAGCTGGGAGGAAAAGACCGGGAACTGTATGAAGGTCTTCTTTGGATCGGACTTGAGAATGCATTGTACCAAAAAGAAAGAAAAATAAGATCAGTAATGGAAGAACTGCGAAGGGAGTATGCGCTGGATAATCTGAACCGTTACAGGAATTATAAAGAATATGCAAGGATAGAACAAATCCGGAATGCACATTGCAGAGAAATTTTGGAACAGCCATCCGAACTAACTACAGAAGAGGAAGAACTTCTGCATGCATTTTCCTATACGGAAGAGATGACAACGGATGAGATTCTGGAACAGACACGAGAGAATCTGTGGAAATATTTTTCTTATCGTCCGTCAAAAGCTGCGAAAAAAAAAGGTGTTTATTTTCTTCAGAAAGTTGCCGGAGCATTCCATTCTGTTGGAAAAGTGAGTGCCACATATGTACGGGCGAAGTATTATGAAGATAAAGACGTTGGCAGTGAGGAAAAAACAGGAGTTATAGAGCGGTCAAAGCATTATCTGGTGCAGTTCTCATTAAAAAATGATCCGGGGGAGGCAAGAATATATGTAGAAGCCTGCTTTGGCAAGAATATGTACCCGCAGACTGAGCAGGAAAGAATAGAGCGGGAGATATGTGTGGATAAACATAAGAATTGTCATGTACTCTTTACAAGAGGAAGATCAGGATGGAAAGAAAAGCAGAAGAGCGAAACAAAATTAAAAGAACTTTCGGAAATAGAAAGAAAACGAGAAAGACAGGAAATCCTGGAATTTCAAAAAGAATCTGCCCAGCAATATGAGAAAAATAAACAGTATTATGAGAAGAATCGTGCAATATACAGAAACAGTATAAGAAAACTTACAGAGAAATTACGCATCTGTCTGGAGACACAGGACGAGACATTTCCAGAAATGGCAACGCACGGGAAGATCCATCCGAGAGAAGTATGGAAAGCAGTTTATCTGGATAATCCAAGAGTATTTGAACGGAAAGAAGAAGTGGAGATTCCGGGATTTTCAGTCGATATGCTGATCGATGCATCGTCTTCCAGAAAGCAGATGCAGGAACAGATTGCGGCGCAGGCATATGTCCTGGCAGAAAGTCTGGAAGAGTGTGGAATACCGGCACAGATATATTCCTATTGCAGTATCCGGGGCTTTACGGTGATGCGGATCTTTAAAGATTATGAAGAAGAACAGGTTGGAAATGAATTATTCGGATATGTTGCGGCAGGAAATAACCGGGACGGACTGGCTCTGCGTGCAGCAGGATATTTGATGGAAGCAAGTAAGAAAGCAAAAAGAATTTTACTTGTACTGACGGATGCAAACCCTATGGATGACCAGAATATCGGTGAGGGAGCTTTTTATACGAACAAGGAATATACTGACCAACCGGCAATAGAGGATACAGCAAGGGAAGTTCAGAGGTTAAAGCAAAAAGGAATCCAGGTCATAGGAATCTTCATGGGAAGTGCAAAATCCAGAGAGGCAGCAAGAGAGATATTCGACCGAGAATTGGTACAGATTCAGAATATTAATGATTTTGCCGGGGCAGTGGGGCGAGTGCTGGGAGAAGTGATGACGCAATAGGGGACGTGAAAAAGTGGCTTTTTCAGTGTCCCCTATGGCTTACAAAGCACATATATTAATAACAAAAGCATCTGGAGTTAATGTATGACCAGTCAGAAACTAGAAAATCTTTTAAATCTTGCACTGAATTCCGCGGAAGATGAGCGGGAAAAATCCTTGAATTTAAATGTTGGATATGATCCGCTTGACCGGGAATGGGATCTGATCATCAAATATTCCGTAAATCTGGACCGAGTCAGGAAGATAGCATCCAAAGTAACAGAACTTCAAAATGAATATGCAGTCATCCGAATTACAGAATCCAGAATCGACATCTTATCGGGAATTCCGGAAGTTGAATATGTAGAAAAACCAAAACGGCTGTTCTTTCAGACAGCAGAAGGACGGCGTGTGTCTTGTATCAATGCGGTACAGGATACACGCCTTTCTCTGTATGGACAGGGAATATTGGTTGCAATCATAGATTCGGGAATCGATTATGCGAATATCGATTTTCGAAATGCGGACGGAAGCACGAGGATTCGGTATCTGTGGGATCAGTCTCTGAATCCGGCAGATGGGGAAACAGCACCGGTTGGATACAGCATCGGTGTGGAGTATACGAAAGGACAAATAGATGAAGCATTAAATGCACAAACTGTATCAGAACAGAGAAGGCTTGTGAGAAGCCAGGACATTTCCGGACACGGTACGGCAGTGGCGGGAGTAGCAGCAGGAAATGGAAGCAACAGTGGAGGACGTTATGCCGGAGTTGCCATGCAGAGTGAATTGATCGTTGTAAAACTTGGTAATCCCATACAGGAAGGATTCCCAAGAACGACAGAGCTAATGATGGGGATCGATTATATAATAAGAAAGGCACTGGAGCTTCGGATGCCTGTGGCTGTGAATATCAGTTTTGGGAATACATACGGCGGACATGACGGGACGACACTTCTGGAGCGGTATATCGATGATGTGTCAAATATATGGAAGAGTGTATTTTGCATCGGAACCGGAAATGAAGCGGCAAGTGCCGGGCATACTTCCGGTAGAATTATTTCAGAAGGAGAAGAGACAATCCAGCTTGCAATTCAGAGCAGACAGTCATCGATCAGTATCCAGATATGGAAAGAATATACGGATCAAATAGAGATTTCGATCATCAATCCATCGGGAGTGCGGGTCGGACCGGTACCGGAGATATTGGGACCACATCGCTTCCGAATTGGTCAGACAGAAATACTGCTTTATTATGGGGAACCAAGTCCTTACAGCATTTCCCAGGAAATCTATATAGATCTGCTTCCGGTAGAAAGTTATCTGACAGAAGGAATATGGAGAATTGTTCTAAGTGCCGGGAAGATCGTGACAGGACAATATGAAATGTGGCTTCCAAGCGACAATGTATTGAACCGTGGAACAGGATTCTTGTTTCCAACAGATGCTACGACGCTCACAATTCCATCTTCTGCCAGCCGTGCAATATCCGTAGGAGCATATGACGCAAGGACATTTGCATATGCGGATTTTTCGGGAAGAGGATTTACCAGACTTACAAATATGGTGAAACCGGATCTTGTGGCACCGGGAGTGGAAGTTATGACAACAACAGTGGGCGGAGGATATGCGGCATTTACAGGAACATCCTTTGCCACGCCATTTGTGACAGGAAGTGCAGCGCTTTTGATGGAATGGGGGATTGTGAGAGGAAATGATCCATATCTATATGGGGAAAAAGTGAAGGCGTATCTGAGACGTGGAGCGAAAAAAGTACCGGGATTTGACGAGTATCCGAATGAGGAAGTGGGGTATGGGGAGGACGTTATAATAAGGTTACATTGAAGAAAGTCAGTAAAATCAAGTGTTTCCGTTCATTTTCCCAACACAGAAACGAAGCACTTTCACCATGATTTTGAAGAAAATCTGCCCGGGTTGGATTTAAAATAATATGGAAAGAAAGATTTGTAGCAATGACGTAACATGAACAGTTGGTTCTGTTACAGATAAAAGTTTAAACGAAAGAGAGGTCATAGGGATATGAAACTGACTTATACAAATGTAAATGGATACCTGATTCCGAATCTCACCTATAAATCCGGTGAGCAGATGGAGCGACTTGGCAAATATGGATTTCTTCGCAGAGATTATCTGAAGAACCATCGAAACTCAACGTATCAGGTGATGCTTTTACAGGATACGATTGGCGAGCATCTTCTGGAAGTGGACAAGGCAGCAAGAGACCGGGAAGAAGTGATCCTGGAGCAGTTGAAAGAAAAAGAACCACTGCCAGATAAGGAGAAAGATCAGATGGCATGGGTAAGAGCAGCTAATCAGCACAGAGCGATTGCAGAGGAGATTATCTTGAAAGAATTGATTTATGCATAAGAATTGCCAGTAACCAATCTGGCAGGTAACTGATAAAAATAGAATATTGTGAGTGAAGTAAGGCGTGAG
>ERZ894232.279-NODE-279-length-73777-cov-14.380443_pt1 | contig 73777 bp, 56 predicted proteins | sample MGYA00380296_ERZ894232 | MGnify/ENA primary metagenome ERZ894232 (study PRJEB32331, sample SAMN06328433) | human gut metagenome | biome: human gut microbiome; feature: stool | host: Homo sapiens | collected 2014-08-14 ...
GGCTCGGGGTCGGGAATCACGCGTCGGGGAAAGGGGGGGGCGAAGTTTCCCGTGGCGTGAGGGTTTACTTGAGGGGCATGGCGGGTTAAAAACGCGGATTACATTTGCCGCGGTGGCGCTGGACGCCTTGCGGCCCCTTGAGGAGCATGCATGAGCCAGGTTCAGTTTCCATCCCGTATCCGTTATGAATATGAGCACGATCCGGCCGCGCGCCTGCAGTACGCGCACGGCGTATGGGGCGGGATTAATCCCCAGGGCGAAATAGAAATCAATTTTTATCTGGAAAGCGACAAGATGCCCGCTTTTTCCGAGCGCCGGGTGGAACCGGACGGTTCCTTCGGTCAGGAAATGGCCCCCTTTGACGAGGAAGTGCGCGTGGTCACGCGCCATATTCATTCCAAGGTGGTCATCAACTACAATACGGCGCGGGCGCTTCTGGAGTGGCTGGAAGAAAAAATCGACGCTCTGGACATGGAGGAAGAGGGCGGCGTGCCTTTTACTCTCGACGGCTCGCCCAGGGGATTTGAACAGTAATGGCCAAGCGCGGACGCCATCAATACGTGCGGGACGCGACGGACGACAACGCTGAAATCGTCAGCCGCTCGCAGCGTAAGCGGGACAGCGCCGCCCTGCAGGCCAAAGGCGAGGAACTGGCGCTTTTGCCGCCCGCCAGGCAGGCCCTGTTGCCCCTGCCGCCGGAGCTGGTCGAAGCCTTGGCCGAATTTCGCGCTTTGTCCGGGCGTGAAGCCCGTCGGCGGCAGAGCCGGTACATCGGCCGCCTGATGCGCGAGGCCGAGGAGGAAGGCACGCTCCAAGCCGTGCTTGACGCTTGGGCCAGATTGGAGTGAGGGGGAAAGGTCGAAAAAATGTCGGCAACACCGGCCTCGGACTGTCGGCAATATTCAGCAGTCCCGAAAATTGCGATCAGGCGCGGTTTATCTCTGCTCTCTTCACCCGCAAGGCGCTTCGCGTCAACGAGTGAATGGCGGCTGTTCCGCCGTCGTGGCGAAGTCTTGTTCCACTCGGCTTCGGGAGCGTTTTCAACGGCAAAATAATATTTACTAATAATTTCATACAGCAAGCAAAATTTGCACCGAATATCATGGCGCAAAGGCAAAGAGCGCCTTCCTGCCTCTACTCTTGTCGACCAAATTTATGACTCCCCGCTCTCAGATGATGGGCAGAGCTCCTCATCCCATCCATCTGCCCCATTGAGCCCCTCTCTGTCGCTAGCCGACGCCTTGCCATTCCTCCCTCGCTCACGCTGGAATTATTCCGTTACGCGGTCGCTCCATTCTATTTCCCGATGCAGAAATCCGCGAATATGGCGTTCAGGGTGTCGTCGGCGCTGTTCAGTCCCGTAATGTCGGCCAGGTGAGCGGCGGCGCTTTCCAGGCGGAGTCCGCATAGATCGGGCGGCACGGCGGCGGCGATGTCGCGCTCCAGGTCCCGCAGTTCGGCCAGCGCGTTTTCCAGGGCTCGGGCCTGGCGCAGGTTGGGCGCTATTTCCTCGGGGGCGGGTTCCTGCGCGCCGCACAGGGTCCGGGTGGCGGCGGCCAGTTCGTCCAGTCCCCGGCCCGTTCGGGCCGATACTTCCAGAATCGGCGCGCCGTAAAAGTCCGCCGCATCGGGGGGGAGGGGAGTCACATCGGCCTTGTTCCACACCGCCAGGCAGCGTGACGCGCCCACGGCTTCCACCAGCGCTTTTTCTTCCGTGAAGACCGCCCAGGGGGAGGGTGCGGAAGCGGCCAGAGCACCATCCAGCACCAGCAACACGGCCTGAGCCGCGTCCGCCAATTCCCGGCCCCGGCGCATGCCTTCTCTTTCGATGGGGTCGTCGCTGTCGGCGCGCAGACCGGCGGTGTCCACCAGACGAACGGGCAAGCCGTCCAGGGCGGTTTCTTCTTCCAGATAGTCGCGGGTGGTGCCCGGTCGTTCGGTGACGATGGCCCGGGGACGCCCGAGCAGGGCGTTCATCAGGCTCGATTTGCCCGCATTGACCCGTCCGACCAGAACCACCAGGGCTCCTTCGCGCCAGCACCGGGCGCGGCGGTAGCCGGCCAGCAGGGCGCGCACGCCGTCGATCACTTCGCCGGTCACGGCCAGAAATTCGGCCGGAGGCAGGCATTCCGCCTCCTCGTCCGGAAAATCCACCGCCAGACATACCCGGCGGCGTAAATACTCCAGGCGCTCGCGCAGCTCCGACACGCGGCGCCCCAGCAGGCCGTGCAGCTTGGCCGAGGCCAGCCGCACCCCCTCCACGCCGGGGGCGGCCACCAGTTCGGCCACGGCCTCGGCCTGAGACAGATCGATACGACCGTTCAGAAAGGCCCGGCGGGTAAACTCGCCCCGTTCGGCCTGGCGCGCCCCGTGGGTCAGCACGGCTTCCAGCACGGCCTGGAGCACGGCCGCCCCGCCGTGGCCCTGGATTTCGGCCGAATCCTCGCCGGTAAAGGAGTGAGGACCGGGAAAAAAGACCGCCAAGGCGTCGTCCAGGTCCGCTCCGTGGGAGTCCACGATGCGACCGTGGTGCAGGGTGCGGGGGACAAAACCGGTGAAACGGGACGAGGACGGCCGAAAAACGGCCTCCAGCACGGCGCGTGAGCGGGGGCCGGACAGCCGGACGACGCCTATGGCGCCCGCGCCCGGCGCCGTGGCTACAGCCGCGATGGTGTCCGCCGTGCCCGTCGGAAAATCCGAGTCGGTCGCGGCGTTGGGGACGTGAACGCTCATGATTGCTTGGCCAGTTCCTGCTCGACCAGGGCGCGCAGGTCCGGGGGCAGATCGGGATTGGCCCGGGCCGCCTCCAGTTGTTCCTTCGCTTTGGCGTCGTCGTTCAGATGGTAGCGGTACACCACGGCCAGGCTGTAGCGAACGGTCGGGTTGTCCTGCAGGCGCAGCGAACGTGTCATGGCCTCGGCGGCTTCGGGATATTTGCCCTGGCGCGCGTCGAGCACTCCCTGGTAGTAGGAGGGGCGCGCGTCGCCCGGAGCGGCTACCAAAGCCCGGTTGATGAAGCCCTGGGCGCTTTCGGGGCTGTTCTGCCGCATGAACAGATCGGCCAGCTCAAGCAGGGCGTCGACATCGTTGGGGTCGGCCTGCAACTTCTGCATGGCGGCGATGGTGGCCGCCTGTTCCGGTGTCGCGGCTCCGGCGTCGCCACCTGTTCCGGAGGCGGCGGACGCGCCTGCGGGAGGCATGGTCGGTGCGGAAGCGACGGTCGGAGCTGCGGCAGTACGGGTCAGAGGATGGGAGCCCAGGCGATACGCCAGAGACACCAGCAGCATGACCGCAAGCCCCAGAGCCATACCGCCCAGCACAAGGCGGCGGTGGACGGCGGAAGTGCTGTGGGCGGCCTCAGTCATCGTTTTCCTCCAGGCGGACGCGACGTTCCAGGTGACGCTGGGCAAGGGCCAGCCGAGCGAGATAGGCGCCGAGGCCGAGCCACAGGACGGCGTTGGCCGCCATAAGCCAGTTGAGGGCGTTCATAGGCGTTCCTTTTTCGTTCACGCGGCGAGGTCGTCGCCGCTCAGTTTTTTCAGCAACAGCCGGTCCAGGCGCTCGGCCAGACGCATCTGGCTGTAGCGCAGCCCCAGCAGGGCCAGCCAGATCAGGCCGAAGCACAGCACCGAGGCCACGACGGCCACGGCCATTTCGGGTTCCAGGCCGCCGCCTTCCGCGGCGAAAACGGCCGGATGGATGGAGCGCCACAACCGGGCGGACATGAAGACCAGGGGCACGTCGATAAAGCCGATCACGGCCACCACCGACCCCAACGCGGCCCGCCGGTCCGGCGGCAGGTCCATGCCGCGCAGGGCCATGTAGCCCGCGTAGATAAACCACAGGATGAGAGTGGTGGTCAGCCGGGGATCCCAGGTCCACCACACGCCCCAGGAGTGGCGGGCCCAGATGGAACCCGTCAGCAGGGCCAGGGTGGCGCATACCATGCCTGTTTCCACGGCGGCGGCGCACAACAGATCCCAGGCGGAGCGTCGTGTTTTGAGATAGGCGATGCCGGCCGCGCAAGCGACGAAAAAGCTGACGAAACACCACCAGGCCACCGGCAGGTGGAAGTAAAATATTTTTTGGACCGGGCCCATGGACTGTTCGATAGGCGCGTAACCGTATATCAGCCACTGGCAGCAGGCCATGCCCACGCCGCCCGCCACGGCCAGAGCGGCCAGGGGAAGAGTTGCTCGCATCGTTTAATCCTCTCCGCTGTAGACGTAGGGAAAAAGCACCAGCCCCGCCGCCAGAAACAGAGCGTCGAAGGCCGCGGCCAGGCCCAGCCAACTCCCCGCGCTTTCCCGCGCGAAGGCCAGGGCTCCGGCCGGGGCGTCGGCGGGGAGCAAGCCCAGGGCCGTCAGGCGCACCCCGGCCAGCAGCAGGGGCACCAGCAGGGGGAAGAGCACCACGCTGAGCAGTGATTCGCGCCCGGCCCGGCCCACGGACAGCGCTCCCAGAAGCGAACCCGATGCGGCCATGCCCACGTCGACCAGAATAAGTCCGGCCAGGGCCGTGGGCCAACCCGGCCCGGTCTGCTGGGCCAGAAACACGAATACGGCGGGCACAAACAGGCACTGCGCCGTGAGCAGCAGCAGCAAGCCGGCCGCCGCTTTGCCCAGCCACACACCCTGGACGGGCGCGGGCAACAACAACAGGCCGAGGCGGGCTCCGTTGGCTTCCTCCACGGCGTACAGCATGTTGAAGACCAGCACCTGACAGAAGGCCGAGGCCAGCCAGAACATGGTGGCCGCCGCCTGGGGCGTGAGGCGATCCCCGGCGTCCAAGGACAGGCTGAATAAAAACACCAGCAAGAGGCCCAGCAACAGCGCCTGGGTCAGGCCCGCGCCCCGCGTCAGCACCAGGCGTAAATCTTTGCCGCATACGGCCGACGCGCACTTCAACATGCGGCGCCCTCCGCACCGGATTCCGCGTCGTCCCGACCCGTCTCCGTCAGGGTTCGGTTTTCCAGATGCAACACACGGTCGGCCAGATGCGCGTCCTCGGTCTGATCATGGCTGATCCACACCACGGCCGCGCCCGAGGTCCGCGCGTCGCATACCATATTGCGCAGCAGGGTCCGTGAAGCGACGTCCAGGCCGGTGCCCGGCTCGTCCAGAAGCAGCAGACGGGGCCGAAACAGAAGCAGGCGGGCCAGATTGAGGCGCTGGGCCATGCCCCGCGAAAATATCCCGGCCCGGTCGTGAGCGTGGCGGCCGAGGCCCACCAGGGACAGAACCTCGTCCACCGCATCCGGCGCGCACGGCAGCCCGGCGGCCTTCAGCCAGAAAGCGAGGTTTTCCCACGCGCTCAGGCCGGGGTAAATAAAGGTGGCGTGGCCGAGATAACCCGTCTGTTCCGGCGTCAGGGCGCAGTTCACCCGGCCCGCGTCGGGCCGGGACAGACCGGCCATGATCCGCATCAGGGTGGACTTGCCCGCCCCGTTGGGGCCCACCAGCAGCGACACCTCCCCCGCCTCCACACGCAGATTCACGCCCTTGAACAGCAGGCGGGGGCCGAACGCTTTGGCCACGCCGATCAGTTCCAAAGGCGCGGTCGTCCCGTCGGAGCAGGGCGCGCGGACGACGCGGGTATCGAGGGAGGCGGCGGGCATGAATCAAGCCCGGCCGTCGGCGTCGTCGCCGGTTTCGTTCCCGTCGTCTTTTTTGGTAGGCGAAGCCTTTTCGGTCGGGGCCGGGATGGGGCGTTCGCGCCGCGTCAGACCCAGGAGCGGGGCCAGAGTCATGAGCGCGCCCCCGATCCACAACCAGTTGACCAATGGATTGGCGCTCAGGCGCAGAACGGCGCGTTGCCGGTCGTCCAGGCCCAGCAGGGTGGCGTAAAATTCATTGCCCAGCGAGGGGTGGGTGGCGGCCTCGGCAAAGGCCTGCTTGCCGAATTTGGCGAACACGCGGCGCTGGGGGGATACGGTGTCGATATCCCGGCCGCCCCGGCTTAACGTCAGTTCCGCTTCCAGGAAAGTATAGGCGCCTCGACCGTCGCGGCCTTCATACAGTTCCTTCAGGGTGGCGGTATAGGGCCCCACCTCGACGCTCTGCCCCTTGGCCAGTTCCACTTCGACCTCGGTCTTGTAAGGGCCGGAAAAGGCGATGCCGAGGGCTGTCAAAGCCAGTCCCGTGTGGACCAGCAGGGCCGCCAGAGCGGGCCTCCAGGAGCGTACGGCCCGGTCGGTCAGTTGCAGGGCCAGACTGACCAGACAGGCCACGCTCAGGGAAGCGGCCATAAGGGGTAGAGCGCTGCTGACGCCGAAACGCCAGAAAACGGCCAGCGCGGCGACAAACACGGCCGCCGTCGCGCCGAATTTTTTCCAGTCGCGCACGCCGCCTTTCCAGCGCAGCCAGGGGCAGACTGCAAGCAGCCCCACCAGCACCGTGAACAGGGGCAGGCACACGCTGTTGTAAAAACGGGCGCCCAGGCCCACGGGGCGGGCGGACCACAGGGCGCTGATCACGGGCCACAGGGTGGCGACGAGGATGATCAGCGACAGGGCCACAAACAGCCAGGCGGTCATGATCACAAAACCTTCGCGGGTTTCCAACCCGGCCAGCGCCTCGCCGCCGTCGGCGCCCCGCAACGAGACGACCACGACCAGAGCCAGCGCCGCCAGCACAAATACAAGCAGAGCGGGGCCGACGCCGCCCGCGCCGAAGGAGTGCACCGAATTGACCACGTCGCCGCGCACCAGGTAGGTGGCGAAAAAGGCCGACACCGTGGTCAGCGCCATAAGAAAGATGTTGACGCGACGCAGTTTGCCGCGCCGGGTTTCGAGCAGACCGGTATGCAGGGCGGCCGTGCCCAGCAGCCAGGGGATAATCGAGGCGTTTTCCACAGGGTCCCAGGCCCAGTAGCCGCCCCAGCCCAGTTCCATATAGGCCCACCAGCCGCCGAGCACGATTCCCGCGGTCAGGAACAGCCAGCCCGTCAGGGTAAAGGGCCGGGCCACGAGCAGCCAGGAGGCCTCGCTTCCGCTTCGGTGCATGGCCTGGGCCAGGGCCAGACAGCCGGGGATGACGAAACCGCCGTAGCCCAGGAAAAGTAAAGGCGGGTGGATGATCATGCCGGGGTTCTGGAGCAGGGGATTGAGACCCCGGCCGTCGGGCGGGGCCGGCAGCGTGCGCACGAAGGGATTGCTCCAGGCCGAGAGCAGCAGGGCGAAAAAGGCCATGATGGACAGGAAGAATACCCAGTACCACAGCCTGGTTTCCGGGCTCAGGGCCCGGTAGGCGGCGGTGAACTGAAACAGCGCCCCGCACAGGGCCACCATCAGGGCCCAGAACAGAAGCGAGCCGGACTGTCCGGCCCAGAACGCCGTGAGCCTATAGAACAGAGGCAGTACGCGGTCGGTGTAACTGGCTACATAGTCCACGGAAAAGTCGCAGTTTATCAGAGCCGTCAGCAGGATGCCCGAGGCGACCGTCAGGCAGAGGGTGACGCCCAGATGGGCTTTTTCCAGCCAGCCGAGGTCCGCGTTTCGATCCTGCCACAATTGGGCCACGCCCGCGCCCGCGCCGCCGAGGGCGAAAAGCAGGGCCAGCAGGAGGGAAGCGTAGGCGACAAGGTACATGAAGGCTCCTAGGCGGTTTCAAAAAATGGGGAGATCGAGAAAGTCGGGGGAAGGACGTTTGTCGGCGGCGGGCGCGGCAACACACGGGAAGCCGCGCTTCCCGCGCGGCGAAACGCGGACTTCGGCCGTCGCGCGTCGCTCCGCGTCGGTGAGAGCCCCGGGTATCCGGAATACGGTCAGACCGTTTTGGTCCGGTTTTCTTTTTCGTACTTGGAGGGGCATTTGGTCATGAGGCTTTTGGCCAGGAAGGAATCCTGCCCCATACCGCCTTCCACGATGACTTCCGCGCCGGGTTTGAAGGTGTCGGGCACCACGCCCTTGTATTCCACCCAAACCACAAGGCCGGGCTGATCGGCGTCCCGCAGGCGGAAGCGCACCCCCAATCCGTTGTCGGGTCGGGCGATGTCGCCTTCGGCCACGGTGCCGAACAGGCGTGCGGCCTGAAGTTCTTGGGACGGCATGGTCAGTGCTTCGGATACGTTGAGAAAGTATACGCTGTTTTCGGACAAGCCCGCCCAAGCCATATAACCCACGCCGCCCACAAAGAGCAGCAGGGCCAGGATGTAGACGGACAGAGATTTTTTACGCGCCATGGTGGTCTCCTGAAAAGGCCCGCAGGCAGGGTGTCGACCCTGACGCGAAGCGTGACGTAAGGTCCGCTCGGACAGGGCTCGGGCGTCATTGTATCGACTTTTATGGGCTTTGCAAGCAGGAATTGTTTTCAATAGCGGGAAACCCCTGTAACATCGGGACTTGGTCGCTTATCCGAAAACGGAGCGGAACCGTCGCTCCCGTTCAGCGGGGCCCGGACTGGCCGGCGGCTGTCGCCCGCAATGCGGCGGCGCGGCGTTGACGGGCGGCTTCGCGCATGTCGGGGGCCACGTCGCTTTCGTCCACAATTTCGTGGCCCAGCATTTCTTCCAGCACGTCTTCGAGGGAAATGACCCCGGCCAGGCCGCCGTATTCATCCAGTACGGCGAACAGATGCTGGCGCGATTCGAGGAATTCGGTCAACACCTTGTCCAAAGTCTGGGACTCCAGGACAAAGTGGATGGGGCGCATGATGTCGCCCAGGTTCACGTGGGCGTGTTCGCGCCCCATGTGCAGGGCCACGTCCCGGCGAGACACCAGGCCCACAACGTCTTCATTGTTTTCCTCGTAAACGGGAATGCGGCTGAAATGCCAGAAATTCGCGTTGTGATACGCCTCGTCCACGCCGGTGGAGGAGGGCAGGGAAAAAACCACCGTGCGGGGGGTCATGACGTCTTCCACCCGTTTTTGATCCAGGGCCAGTATATTGCGGATGGCGGTTTCCTCATAGGCCTGGATGCCGCCGGATTTGCGCGACAGACTGGCCATGACCCGGATGTCGTCCTCCGTGGCCTGCGGGATATCTCTCGGGCGGGAGACAAGCCGGGTGATAAGCCCGCCCGCCCAGGTTATGGGGCGCAGTATGACAATCAGAAAGCGCAGGGGATAGACCAGGATGACGGATAAAGGCTCGGCGTAGGAAACGCCGAAGGTTTTGGGCAGAATTTCCCCCGCGACGAGGATGAGGATGGTGAAGCCCACGGCGAACAGCGGCATGTTTTCCGGTCCCAGAGCCGAAGCCGCCAACGCTCCGGCGACGGAGGCCCCCGCCGTGTTGGCCACCGTGTTGAGGGTGAGCACGGCGGTAATGGGTTGATCGATGTTGGAGCGCATGGCATGCAACAATTCCCCCGCCCTGGAGCCTTTTTCGCGCAGTTTTTCGATATAGGTCAAGGGCACGGAATACAGCATGGCTTCGGTGGTGGAGCACAGGGCGGAAATACCCGCGGCCAGAAGCACGGTAAGGATAAGAGCAAACATGGCGGGGTGACTCGGTCGCGACGGTTGAAGGTGAAGGAACGTTTTTCACTATAGCGTATGCCCGGCATTCCGGCAATGCGAAAGGCTGTGCTATATTTATAGTTAAAGCTATGGGCGAGTCCACCTTTGGCCATGCTGGAAGTGCGGTCGGCTTCGCCCTGCCGCGTTTACCGTCGCTGGCCATCAACAAACTATAACACAAGCCCGCAGTCTTCCCCTTCTCAGTACCTCGGCTCTGTGACGGAGCGGCCTTGCTCGCATATCTCCGAGGTAAACGCGGTACAGGGGTTCTGGGACAGGGCGTCATATCCCGCGCGGAAAGCGGGCTGAGAAACGCCGAAGGCACCGCGTCGCGTGGGACACCAGCGCCAGGATAACGAGGGGGAAAAGTTTAAGAAAAGCTAAAAGGGAGAATTCTCTGGCTATAGCGAGTGGCCGACAAGTGCACACGGCCATTTCAGGCATAAATGCGGTCTTCATCAGACGCACTGTCGATGAATCAAGCAAGGAAGGAAGGGAAATGTTTCATAACTATAAAATATAATATGATATTTATATCAATCATAAGAGCAGGCAATTTGGCTCCGTACACAATATTGCTAAAATCAACCCAATCAGATATGGTATTTGAAAATTCATCAACAGTGCGTCTGACGATGAAACTTCAGGCGGTCCGATTTTTTCCCGGGTTTTGGGAAACGGACGTCGCAGGAGGACAGTGCATGCCCCGCCGCCATACCTCAGTTCCGTTACCGGGCGAATTATTCCATTCGTCATCGGATATAGCGGATATGGATGCCTTTGTGGACAAGGTCTATCTCCCGCGCATCCGGGTTCGTAAACGAAGCTGGCCCATCGATAACCGCATTATTCGCCAGTATCTTTCCCCGGTATTCGGTAAACGGGAGTTGGCGACCCTCCGCCGCGGCGAGGTGGAGGCCTGGCTGCATGCTCTGGCGGCGGGCGGCCTTGCCCCGGCCACCTGCAATCGCATCCTGGCCGTCTTCAAGAGCATCTGCCTGCTGGCGGTGGGGTACGGCTTGCTGCCCGGCGGCTCTCCTTGCGCGGAAGTGGCCTCATTGGAAAAGCGCGTGCGGGAACGTTGCCTTTCGTTGACGGAGGCTCGGCGGCTCATGGCCGCGCTGCAACGGTCGCCGAGGCGGGAGGCTCTGGCTCTGCGTCTGTTGTTGTTGACCGGGGCGCGCAAAAACGAAATCCTCAAGGCGCGATGGGAAAATGTGGATTTTGACGAGCGCCTGCTTGACGTTCCCGATTCCGGGCCGAACGGCGATGGGCGCTGGCGTGCCGTTCCGCTTTCCGACGAGGCCGTTGATGTCATACGGGCCATCCCGCGCATATCGGACAGTCCCTGGCTTTTTCCGGGCCGTAGGCCGGGCAGGCCGCTGGCGGATATCTACGGGTTTTGGGATACGCTACGCCATGAATTGGGCCTGGAAGACGTGCGTATTCAGGATTTGCGACGTAGTTTCGCCGCCTTTCTGGTGCGCGAGGGGCAGTCGCCATCCCTGGTGCAACGTTTGCTCGGCTCCGGCAGGTCGCGTCATACCCCGCGCTATGCCCGCCTTCCAAAGACCGGATTGCCGGAGGCCATGTAATGCGACAGTCAGCCGCAACTCCGCGCATATCCGTCATCATTCCCGTATATAATGCCGAGCCTTACCTCGCGCGTTGCCTGGATGGCCTCATCCGCCAGACATACGAAGATTTCGAGATACTGTGCGTCAATGACGGTTCGACGGATCGTTCGGCGGCCATTTTACATGAATACGCGGCGAAAGACGGCAGAATAGTCGTGCTGGAGCAGGAAAACGCCGGAGCCGGAGCGGCGCGGAACCGGGGCATTCAAGCGGCCCGGGGGGCGTTGCTTACCTTTGTCGACAGCGATGACGAGATTCACCCCGACGCCTATTCCCGGGTAATGCGCGTTATGACGGACGACGTGGACGCTGTTTGTTTCGGAGTCACACAACGGAAAGACGGCGGAGAATTTGATACCGACTATTTCCGTATACCGTTCAGAGGCGTGAAAACGCTTGACGCGGAAGAAGTGCCGCGCCTGTCCCGCACGGTCTGGAACAAGTTTTTCCGCCGGGATTGTGTGCTGCGGCATAATATTTGTTTTCCTCCACGATGCAGTTTTGACGACAACGCCTTTGTTCTTGAGTATTTTATGTTGTATCGGCGCGTCTTTTTTTTGCCGGACAAACTTTATACCTATGATCTTCATGATGGATCGCTTACTAATATAGCTGTCAACAATTCTGGTGGAGCTTTTGAATACTTTAAAGTCATTGATCATATTTATGATTTCTGGATGCGAAACCATATTTTTCCGCAAGAATCTTTATTGTTCGAGGGTTTATGTATAGAATTTTTACGAGAATCCATGAAAATATGTCAGCCTTTTGAAAAGGCCGGCATTGCCTGGGAATTGATCAAGCGTATGAAATCATGGAATATGAAAATTAAAGATAAGAACCTTCGTTATTTAATAAACGGAAATTACAATATATATGCAAGTTCCGGAATACATAAATTAAATCTTAGCGATTTGAAGAAATTAAAGGGTTTTGAAAAGATTTTATTTATTGGAAATTCAAAAAATGAAAAGGTTATACGCCTGTTTGGCAGAGAAATAATACGCTGGAACAGGGTTTGACGAAGAAAAATGTTTTTCCGGACGTTGACTTGAATGTTTTGGATGGAGATTGGTTGTGGCAACAATACTGGTTACGGGTGGAACGGGATTTTTGGGGGCGAACCTTTGCCGGCGTCTGGTTGCGGAGGGACATAGGGTTCTTTGCGTGGATGATAATTCCACGGGAAGGATGGAAAATGTCCGCGAACTGGCCGCGCGGCCGGAGTTTCGCTTTGTTCATCAAGATATTGCCAAGCCTCTGGGTATCGAAGAATCCATTGACGAAATTTACAATCTGGCCTGTCCGGCCAGTCCGCCCGCGTATCAGGGCGTGCACGCCATCCAGACGACCAAAACTTGTGTGCTCGGCGCGCTGAACATGCTGGAACTGGCCAAGGCGCACAACGCGACCATACTTCAGGCTTCCACGTCGGAAGTCTACGGAGACCCTCTGGAGCATCCGCAGGCGGAAAGCTACCGGGGCAACGTCAATCCCATCGGCGTGCGCGCCTGTTACGACGAGGGCAAACGTTGCGCGGAAAGTCTGTTTTTCGACTACGCCCGTCAGGAGGGCGTGGATATTAAGGTCATCCGTATTTTCAATACCTATGGTCCGCTTATGGACCCCAACGACGGGCGCGTCATCAGCAATTTCATCTGTCAGGCTCTTACCGGGCGGGATTTGACCGTATACGGCGACGGCGGTCAGACCCGATCCTTTTGCTACGTTGACGATCTTATCGAAGTCATGATCCGCATGATGCATTCCCCAAAGGGCTTTTGCGGGCCGGTCAACACCGGCAACCCGACGGAGTTCACCATACGGGAACTGGCGGAACGGGTGTTGGCCGAAACCGGCTCGTGTTCGCGCATCGTGTATCGCGCTCTTCCCCTCGACGATCCCGCGCAGCGTCGCCCGGACATCGGGTTGGCTCGGGAAAAATTGGGTTGGGAGCCCACGATTCAACTGGCCGAAGGGCTGAAGAAAACCATTCCCTATTTCGAAACGCAAATCGCCCGCTTTCGGGGAGAGGATTGATATGAACGTATGCATTATCGGTACCGGCTATGTAGGTTTGCCCACAGGCGTAGGCTTGGCGGAACTGGGCAACAACGTGATCTGCGTGGATCGCGAGCGTTCTAAAATCGAAGCCCTGCAGGCCGGGAAGCTTACGTTGTATGAAGAGGGCCTGGAGGAACTTTTCCACCGCAATGCCGGGGCGGGGCGTTTGCGTTTCACCACCTCCATGAAGGAGGGCGTGGAAAAGGCGGAACTGGTCATCATCGCGGTGGGCACGCCGCCGCATCCCGTCACCCGCGAAGCGGACATGAAATATGTTCATGCCGCGGCGGTGGAACTGGCGGAGCATCTCGCGGGCTATACCGTCATCGCGGACAAGTCCACGGTTCCCGTGGGCACGGGGGATGATGTGGAAACGCTGATCCGCAAAAAGAACCCCCAAGCGGACTTCGATGTGGTCTCCCTGCCCGAGTTTCTGCGCGAGGGGTTTGCCGTGCATGATTTCTTTCATCCGGATCGGGTGGTGGTCGGCGCGAATACGGAACGCGCCGCCGAAGTGATCAGGCGGCTGTATCGGGCGCTGCCGGAAGCCCCCTTGCTGTTTGTGAAGCGCCGTTCGGCGGAATGCATCAAATACGCCTCCAACGCCTTTCTGGCCATCAAGATTCATTACATCAACGAAATGTCCAACTTTTGCGAAAAGGCGGGCGCGGATATCCACGAAGTGGCGCGGGGCATGGGAATGGACAGCCGGATCGGCCCGTGCTTTCTGCAGCCTGGCCCTGGTTACGGAGGCAGTTGCTTCCCCAAGGATACGATGGCCCTGGCCTACATGGCACGGCAGAACGACGTGGACATGACACTGGTTACGACGGCCATTGAGGGCAACCGAAAACGCAAGAAGCAGATGGCGGAACGCATTCTGGGGGCCGTGGCCGATGTGGAGGAACCGCGCATCGCGGTTTTGGGGCTGGCCTTCAAGGCGGGCACGGATGACTGCCGCGAAAGCCCTGCTGTGGAGATAATCGGCCATTTGCTTGAAGCCAAAGCCAGGGTGATTGCGTATGATCCTAAGGCGATGGATACGGCCCGTGCTCTTCTGGGGGATAAAATTCGGTATGCTGAAAGCATGTATGACGCGCTGGAAGGTGCGGATGTTCTCGTCATTTTGACGGAGTGGGAAGAGTTCAGGGAACTGGATTTGAAGCGGGTTAGTCCGATGATGCGGCATAGAAAAATTATTGATAGTCGTAACTTACTTGATAGGGATAAAATGAAAGACTCAGGATTTAACTATCAGAGAATAGGAAGCTGATCTTATTTTTTATTAAGTGGATTTACTCAAGGATTTATACCTGATAAGAACTTTTTTGGCAGAATTTTTATAAAAAATTAAGCGAGTTTTTATTTTTATGCAATATGACGTGACTGTAATTATGCCGGTTTATAATGTCGAAAATTATATTGAAAAATGTATACGTAGTATATTAATGCAGACATTAAAAAATATAGAAATAATATGTATTGATGATGGCTCAACAGATAATTCATGGAATATTTTTGAGAAAATAGCACGTTATGATAGTAGGTTGATAGGTATAAAGCATGGCAAAAATATGTCTCAGGCAGTAGCAAGAAATACAGGGTTAAGTATTGCTCATGGTAAATATATTTCATTTATTGATAGCGATGATTGGATACATAAAGACTTTTTAAAAACTTTATATGTTTCTGCTGAAAAAAATAATGCAGATATTGCAATTGGGTATGCTATTACGATAGATGAAAAAAATAATAATTGGGTTGAAGTATGGGGAGAAAATCACTTTGGAAAATTAGGAAATTATTACAATGGGCAATTTAATGACTTGTTTGTAAAAGCATGTTATAATGGAGCAGTTTGGAATAAAATTTATAGAAAAAGTTTTCTTAAAGAAAAAAATATAAAATTTGATACAGAATTAAAAGGAACAGAAGATATATATTTTATAATTGAAGCATTAACCCAATCTCAAAACATCACTATATGTGATGCTCTATATTTTTATCTAAAGCGAATTTCTTCTACTATGACTAGAAGAGATGTCGAATATTTTTTATCGTGGAGTAAAACGTATTTAAAAATTGTCAATTATTTAAATTCAATATTAATTGATGATACTGTATATAGTCATATGATTAATATGCTAAATACTAAAATAGTATACATATATAATTTAATAAATGATAAAGATGTCGCTGATGAATTTAGGAATCAAGTAAATAATGTATGGAAAACTGTAAAGCAGTAATCAGTTATACTGTGTCCACCGCTACACATATTTTAAAGAATATCAACTAAGAGGAGATAGGGTTATGCATTCAGAAAAAATTTTTTGGGCGGAACCTCTTAAGTTTATAAACTGGGCTCCTCATATAAATGATTTGTCGGTTCGAAACTATAGTGACCGCAAAATTGAAATGACGCATTTTGAATCAGGTTTTCTTTGTGGTCTTCTTAAGCGTGAACGCCCAAAGAAAATTCTTGAAGTGGGGGTTGCGGCCGGTGGTACCAGCGCTGTGCTCTTAAAGTCGATTTCTATGCTTAATCTTAATGCGAAATTGTACTCTGTGGATTTATGCCATAAATATTATGCAAATCCATCACTTGATGTGGGGTATATAGTCAAAGAAACAGTACCCGATTTAATGCAAAATTGGAATTTATTTACTGGGAATGTAGTATCAGAATATTTAGAGAAAATTGGATCAGATATTGATTTTTGTATTCTTGATACAATGCATACTTTACCTGGAGAATTATTAGATTTTTTATGTGTTCTTCCATATCTTAAGCAAGATGCAATGGTAGTACTTCATGATACGGCACTTCATTTTTTGTCTCCTGAGTTTTCATTATGTTATGCAACTCAAGTCCTTATGTCTGTAGTAGTTGCTGATAAAATTTATCCTTGTGATATTCAAAATATTGAAAATATAGCTAATATTGGAGCATTTAAAGTTAATTCTAATACCTATAAGTATATTGAAAATGTTTTTGGTGGATTGAGAATGCCTTGGAATTATATTCCCGATGATATTTCCTTAGTAAATTTTGATAAATTTTTTGCAAAACATTATAATAACTCTTTATGTAATATATTTAGACAGGCTACAAATATTAATGCAGAACTTAAAAACAATAAATTCAAATTTGATTTAAATGCTAACGATTATATAAAAACAATAAACAAAACAAATTATCCCCAGAAAGTTAAAAAGTATACTACCAAAAAAATTATGCAGGATAGAAAAGAAGAATTGAATCTAACCCCATTAGTAACATCACACGATATTTACTTATGCTTTAGTTGTGATGTCAAATATTTACAGCATTTTGTTGTTGCTCTGACATCTATTTTGCATAATGCTAGTCAGGAAGATAATCTCATAATTTATTTTATTTCCAATGAATTGTCTCCTCAAGACATTGAATTGATTTTGTCTTTAAAGAATATTCGAAATTTTGAAATAAAATTTATATCTGTAACTGCTGAGAAGTTTAAAGCATTTCCTGTCAATTTACATGTTTCGGTTGCCGCATACTTTCGTCTTCTTATTCCAGAAATTATTCCTTCTCATGTGGATAAAATTTTGTATCTCGACTGTGATATACTTGTTGAAAAGTCTCTATATGATTTATATAATACTAATATAGATAACTATTATTTGGCGGCAGTCGAAGATTTTAGTTCCTATGGGTCCATGCAATATAATGAAGAGAATTATAGAATTTATCGTGAAAAATATTTTAATTCAGGGGTTATGCTACTAAATTTGAAAAGACTACGTTCATTTAGTCTTTATAAAAAATCATATGAATTTATTAAAAAATTTGGACAGCCACGCTGGTGGGATCAGGATATACTCAATATGTTGTTTGAAACAAAAGATATATTATTTATTCCTCCCTATTTTAATATGCAATATTGGTATTCAGATGCTGGATTGCGAGCAGACGAATATCTTATAGGAAATACATATGCAAAGCTACATGATATAGCTATTATACATTTTATTACAGATATAAAACCTTGGATCAATATCACTTTTTCACATGCGAGCAATATTTTTGTTAAAAAATACTATTTTTATCTTCGCCTTTCATGCTTTTGTGGTAAAGTGCAGTCGTTTCCTCTTGGAATTCCCTATAATTCTCATATCCTTCTTTTAGGAGTTGATCCAATTGGTCTAGATATTTGCAAGAAGAAAATTTTAAAAATTCAAAGTGATGCAAATATTGTAACGAAATTTTTTGAAAACTATACACAACTAGAAACATATTATATAAATTACAATAAATTTGATGCGATATTTATTCTTCAGTCCAATAGCATTAATGGAGTAGGTTTTTCGTACCTAAAAGAAAATAATAAATGTTCCTTATTTCTTATAGATAAAAACTGTGAAAATATTATTCAAGTGTCTACGCCGAATGAGCATAAGGTATTTGGAGTATGCGAACAAACACCTCCAGAAGGTCAAATACCTTCCATAAATTCGTATAATTTCTCAACAGAATCACCAAATAAATTTTTTGCTAATATCAGAAATCAAATAAAATTACTGAGATATAGAATACTTTCGAAAATTACTTTTGGAGCTAGACGTAAGCATTATAAGACAAAAAAGCAAAAACTTAAAAATTCCATAAATAAAAATTTGATGTCAGATTATATAACATGTAAAAAGTATAAATTAAATGTGGAAATTTGATATGAGCTATATTGGGTAGAAAGTTGCTCTGTAAAAAAGTAAATTAATTCCTAACAGGAAAACAGATGATTTTGGTAATGGGAGAAGCAGGATACATCGGCTCTCATACGGTAAAACATTTGCTCAACAATGGTTATGAGGTGGTCGTAGCGGATAATTTAGTGTATGGGCATCGCCATTGCCTGGAACTGAGAAAAGAACAGAAAGTTCTAGGGAAGGCAAAAAGCTGAAGCGGGTGGGGGCCGCCCCGGCCGCTTTTTCACCGGAGAAGGCGCGCACAGTCGCCGCATCAATTGAGCAGTCGCGCAATTCCCCAAGCTTCATACGTAGTTTGGGTGCTCCGGCGCGCGGGACGCTTGCGCTTGCCCCCGCCTTCCGCTACCACAAGCCATGTTCTTGTCCGTCGCCCTGCTCAGCCCTCCGTATTCCACCCTCACGTACAGCCTCCCCCCCTGGTTGCCCGCCGATCTGTGGCGGCCCGGCCTGCGCGTGGCCGTGCCCCTGGGCGGCGGCGCGGTACGGGCGGGCGTGGCGTTGGCCCTGGTGGAACCCGGGGCGGCCGACCTGCCCGCCGGGACCAAGGTGCGGCCCGTGGTCTGGCCGTTGGAGGCCGCGCCGCTGCTGAGCGACGAATATCTGGACACCGTGCGCGACCTGGCCGCCCGCCAGTTGTCCACGCCCGGGCACATCCTGGGGGCTGTTCTGCCGCGCGGTCTGCGGGTCACGGCCCGCATCCGGGTGCGGGAGTTCCGGGCCGGGGGCAAACCCCGGCTTTATGCCCTGCGCGATCTGGCGGGCATGGACCCCGCCGCGCGGGAAGAGCTGGGTCGGGCTTTCGCTGCCGGAGAAGCCGAAGTGCTGGCCCTGGCCGAAGACGCGGCCGCGGGCGAAGTGTGCGAATTGGCCTGCGATCCGCCCTGGTCCGTGCGCCCCAACGCCCTGCGCCAACGGGCCGTGCTCGATTATCTGCTGGAACACGGGGCCGTATCCCGCCGTCGCCTGGGCGACGCCCTGCCCGAAAGCGGCCCGGCCCTGAGCGCGTTGCTCAAGGCCGGGCTGGTGCGGGTGCGCCCTCCGGACTCCGGAGAGGACGGTCGGGAGATGGAAGAGGCCGAGGAAGCCCTGTTACCTCCGCCATCGCCTCCTTTTGATCTGTCCGGAGAACAGCGCGCGGCCCTGGACGGCCTGTGCGCCGCCCTGGATCGGAGCCTGAGCGGAGAAAACCCCGGCGCCCATCTGTTGTTCGGCGTGACGGGCAGCGGCAAGACGGCGGTCTATCTGGAACTGGCCCGCGCCTGTCTGGAGCGGGGCCGCTCGGCCTTGCTTCTGGCGCCGGAAGTGGCCCTGGCCCTCAAATTGCGCCGGGATGCGGCCCGGCGTTTTCCCGGCGTGCCTCTGTATTTGTTCCACGGCTATCAGAGCCCGGCCCTGCGCGAACGCGTATTCCGCGAACTGGCGGCCCGCGCCCGGGCCGAGCCCCCCGCGCCCTGCCTGGTGGCGGGTACCCGGTCGGCCCTGTTTCTGCCCCTGCCCGCTCTGGGCGCGGTGGTGCTGGACGAAGAACACGACGCTTCCTTCAAACAGGACGAAGGCCTGCACTACCAGGCGAAGGAAGTGGCCTGGAGCCGGGCTTCGCGGCACAAGGCCCTGTTGGTGCTGGGTTCGGCCACGCCCGACGTCAAAACCTTTTATGCCGCCCGGCGAGGATTGTTTCCCCTGGCCGTCCTGCCTCGGCGGGTGGGCGGGGGGACGTTGCCCGGCGTGGAATTGGTGGACATCCGCGACAACGGCGGCGACTCGCCCCTGGCTCCGGCCGCCCTGGAGGCCCTGCGCGACACCGTAAAGCGGGGCGAACAGGCCGTGGTGCTGCTCAACCGGCGCGGATACGCCCCGCTTATGTATTGCCTGGACTGCGGAGCCGTGGCCCGCTGCCCTCACTGCGATATCGGCCTGACCTACCACAAGCGGCGCGAACAGTTGGTGTGTCACTACTGCGGTTATACCCGGCCTTTTCCTTCGCCGTGTTCCGCCTGCAAGGGGCTCCACTATCTGCCTATGGGCGAGGGCACCGAGCGGCTGGAAGAGCGCCTGGCCGGCGAGGAGTTGGCCGGGGTTTTGCCTTCCGGCGCGCGGGTGTTGCGTCTGGACCGGGACAGCACCCGCCGCCCCGGCCGTATGGAAGAAATTCTGGCCGCTTTCGCCCGCCAGGAGGCGCAAGTGCTGGTGGGCACCCAGATGTTGTCCAAGGGACATCATTTTCCCAACGTGACCCTGGCCCTCATCGCGGACGCGGACCTTGGCCTCAATCTGCCCGACTATCGCGCCGCCGAGCGCACCTTCCAACTGCTGGTGCAGTCTGCCGGGCGGTCGGGCCGAGGGGAAAAGCCGGGCCGGGTGCTGGTGCAGACCCGCGACGTGGGACATTATTGCTGGGAATTTGTGGAGCGCGCCGATTACGAGGGTTTTTACGAGCGTGAAATCGCCCTGCGCGAAAAGCGGCGCTACCCTCCCTTTGTCAAACTGGCGTTGGTTCGGGTTTCCTTTCCTCAGGAATGGAAGGAGGGGCCGGGTTTGCTGGGCGCGCTGGCCTCGGCCCTGCGCGAGGCGGGGCGGGAAGCCGGAGTGACCGTGCTGGGGCCCGCGCCCGCGCCTCTGGCCCGTCTTCAGGGCAGGTTGCGTTACCAGTGCCTGCTCAAGGCGGCGGACTGGCAGGCCGTGCGCCGAACCTACGGCCGGGCCTCGCGCAGGACGTTGCCCGGCGTCGCTCCGCGTGAATGGCGGGTGTCGCTCGATCTTGATCCGGTCAATATGCTCTGATGTTTCCGCGCCCTTTGTCCGGCAAAGGGGAATCAGAGCCGCAGTCCGCGCAGAAGCTCCAGCCCGAGATCCAACTGGGCCGGGTTCATGGCGGCGTACAGCAGGGCCCCCGCCACGGCGGTCAGAACCGCCACCCCCACCAGCATTTTCCAGTCGCCCGAGCCTGAAGCGGAGCGCGCGTCGTCGCGCAGCACGTGGAGAGGGGCCCCCGGTTCCCGTTCTTTTTCCATGGTTGGGGACGGCTCTTCGTCGACAAGGCTGATGTCCAGCAAGTGCCGTCGCGCTTCCCTGGACGGATAAACGGGGCCGCGCGGTCGGTCGGTCAGACGCAGAAGCCGGGCGCGGTGTTCGGCCTCCATGTTTTGCAACCTTTGAAGAAGACCGCCTGACCTCGGCGCGTCGTCGGCGTTGTCGACGGGGGGCGGAACGTCGGAAGCGAGGGGCGGCGCGGCGCGGCCGCGCTTCAACCGGGCGAGCAGACGCGCCGGCCAGGAAGCTCTCGGCGCAAGGTCCGGGGAGGAAGCGTCGATTTTCGGCGGCGCGGGAACGGACGGCGCATCCGGAACGGAGGCCGGAGTCCGGCCGGGGACGTCCGTGCCGGAGACGGGCTGCGGGGCGGATTCGGGTCTGGAACTTTCGGCCCCAGGACGAGAGGCGGCTGTGGTTCGGCCGGGAAACGCCGTCACAGCTTGCGTTTCCGGGCGTGGCGGCGCGGAAGCGGATGGAGCTTCGGAAAATGCGGGGACGGGAACCGGCTTGGCGACGGCGGGCTGTGGAGCAGCGCGTTCGCGGCTTGGGCGGGCGTCTGCCTGGCGCGCCGGGTGTTCCTGGTGGGGTGCGGGAATGGGCGTTTCGGCCGCCGAAATCGATTCGGTGCGGCGAGGGGGGCGGCGCAGCAGGCGCTTCAACCGGGCGGCCAGGCGCGTCGGCCAGCCCGGGCTGCGGGAAGGTTCGGGCTCGGCCGTTCGGGAGGCTGTCGCGACGCCCGGACGGGGAGCTTCGCCCCGGGTGTCGGCACGAAGCGGCTCGTCCTTGACGGGTATGGACCGGGGGTGCGGCGGAACCGGCAGATCGCGGGTGACGGCGCGAGGCGCGGGCGCGGGAGGATCGGGGTCCACCAAAGGAATACCGGCCAGGCGCGCAAAGCGTTGCGCCGGAGGGGGGGCGGGGCGCTCCGGAACCGTTGTCCCGCGCGCGGCCGGGGACGAGGAGGAAACGGGGGGGCGGCGGACAGGCGCGGGACGCGCCCGATCGCGGTCTTCGACGGGGGAAGCGGCCTGTCCGTTCCGGCTTTCCGGAACGGCAAGCTCGGAGAGCAGGCGTCTTAATTCTGCCAGCGTGTGCAAGGCGTCGGCTTCAGGGGTGACGGAGCGGGCGGAAACGGTCGGGCGTGTATTTCGACCGGGGGCGACGCGTCCGGGGCGCGTCGCTTCAAGCGGCGCGGTCCGGGCCGGATGGGGGCGCGGGCGCGGCGAGACGGGAGGAACGGCGGGGCGAGCGGGCCTGCTGTGAGCCCGGTCCTTCGTCGGTGGGGCGGGCGACGGAAAATACGGCGTTTTGCGCGCGACGGCGGTACGCTGCGTATCCGTCGGAATATTTTCGATGCCGGTCGAAGGGGAAACGACGGGCTGCTCCGGAATAAAGGGCGCGATGTCCACGTCGGGCAGAGGCAAAAGCGTATCGTCCGCGATTTTCAGCCGAGGCAGAACCGCGCCGGGTTGTCCGGACGACGCGGGGGGGACGGGCGCGGGGACTATGGAAATCGGGACGTCGGGCGGCTCGGCGTGAGGTTTTTCGACCGGGGACGCGGCGGGCGCTTCCTCATGCGCGACGGACGGCGCATGAGAACCGGGGGCCAATTCCGCCAGAAGCTTTTCCAATTCACTCAGCGCGGCGGAAATATCCGGGCCGGATGCGTCCTCGGGGGGCAGCACGCGCTCCTGAATCAGCGCGGGGATATCCTCCGTTTCATCCGCCGGGGGCGGCACGGCGTCCGGGGGCGGGCTCGTTTCTTCCGTCGCGGGCTCCGCTTCGCCGTCGACATCGCCCACGGGCGAAGCAACGTCGTTCGGTGCGGCCGCGTCGTTTTCGGCCTCCGAATCTTCCTTGTCATCCTCGCCCGCCTCATCCGCCTCGTCCGGAAATTCTACGGACAGCAAGGTCGTGTCCAGGCTCAGCGCGAAAAAGTCCCGTTCGGGCAGATGGCCGAAACCGATGGATTCGGCCGGTTCACGGGCTGGGGCGCGCCGGGAGGTTCCGCCTTCGTCGGATGAGGCGGCGGACTCGCCGGGCGTGGAAAGGGAGGAAGATTCAAGCATCGGGGGGACGGCTCTTGTTCTTTGTCGAGGGGCCGCCTGCGGCGGTCCCCTCGACGTCAGTCACGCATCATTTTTACGGCGCAGAAGTTGCCGCACATGGCGCACGCGTCTTCATGCCGGTGGGGCTTGCGGCGTTTGTCCATTTCAACCGGATCGAGGGCGGCGTCGCGCATGGCGTCCCAGTCCAGGGTTTTGCGTGCCCGGCCCATGGCGGCTTCGGCGGCGCGGGCCGTCGGTCGTCCCAAGGCGTTTTCGGCGGCCCGCGCCGCCACGCGCGACGCCATGACTCCGGCCCGCACGTCCGCTTCGTCGGGCAGAGTCAGGTGTTCGGCCGGGGTCAGATAGCACAGAAAATCCGCGCCGGCCCGCACGGCCAGCGCCGCGCCTATAGCCCCGGCGATATGGTCCCAGCCGGGCGCGGTGTCCGTGACCAGGGGGCCCAGCACATACAGCGGCGCGCCGTGGGTCAGCTTCTTGATGCCCACAATCTGGGCTTCCACTTCGGCCATGCTTACATGGCCGGGGCCTTCGATCATGCACTGGACGCCCGCTTCCAGCGCTTGGCGGGCCAGGCGCCCCAGGGTGATCACTTCTTCCCACTGCGCGGCGTCTCCGGCGTCGCCGCCCGCGCCGGGGCGCAGGCCGTCGCCCAAAGACAAGGTGACGTTGTGGGCGCGGGCGATACCGAGCAGGCGATCGAACCCGGTAAGCAGAGGATTTTCCTTATCGTTGCGCAGCATCCAGCGGGCCAGGATGCTGCCGCCGCGGGATACGATGCCCAGGGCCCGTTCGCCGTGGGCGGCCCATTCCGCGCCGCGCCGGGTCAGACCGCAGTGCACGGTCATAAAATCCACGCCCTGTTCGGCCTGGCGTTCAATCTCCGCGAACAGCGCCTCGGGGTCCATCGCCGCCGGGTCGTCTCCCCGATCGATATAGGTCTGGGCCACGGCGTACATGGGCACCGTACCCAACGGCGCGGGGCAGGCGGCCAGCATGGAGGCGCGGATGGCCGTCAGATCGCCGGCGATGGACAGGTCCATGACCGTGTCGGCCCCGGCGGCCAGGGCGGTTTCGAGCTTGCGCATTTCGCACGGAACGTGGTTCTGGAAGGGCGAAGTGCCGATGTTGGCGTTGACTTTGACCCGTGAGGGCTGCCCCACCAGCAGAGGGCGGCCGCCCGCGTGGGAGGGGTTGCCGAGCAGAACCATGGTGCCGTTTTCCAGCGCGGCGCGCACGTCGGCGGGGGCCAGCTTTTCTTCCACGGCCAGGGCGGCTCCGTGCTCGGCATAGAGCGCCGCCAACGCGGCATTGCGATCAAACAGGGACATGAAACGCTCCTTGGCAGAAGGCCGAAAAATGGGAATGCAAAGCGGGATCGGCGCGTCGCAGGTCGCTGTACGCCCGATTTATGTAGTCTTTTCGCCGGGCGGCGTCAAAGTTCTGAGAAAGCCGGCCGCCGTCGGCGGCGCAGAACCGCCAAGCGTTGTCGGCCGGGGCAGACGCATCTTATGCGTCTGCCCTCGAGTTGTCGGCAGTCGTTTACTGCTTTTTTTCGATTTTGGCCCAGGTATCCTTGAGCGTTACCGTGCGGTTGAACACCGGACGGCCGGGCGTGCCGTCGGGATCGGCGCAGAAATAGCCCAGTCGTTCGAACTGTACCCGCGTGCCTACGGGCAACCCGGCCAGATAGGGTTCGGCCCGGGCCGTGACCGTGCGCAGGGAGTCGGGGTTCACAAAATCGGTGAATGTTTCCCCGGGGCCGGTGGCGTTGGGATTGTCGCGGGTAAACAGGTGCTCGTACAGACGCGCTTCAACGGGTACGGCGTGGCGCGCGCTGACCCAGTGGATGGTGCCTTTGACCTTGCGCCCGTCGGGCGAGGACCCCCCGCGCGAGGCCGGGTCGTGGGTGCAGCGCAGTTCGACGACGTTGCCCGCCGCGTCCTTGATCACTTCGCGGCAGGTGACATAGTAGGCGTAGCGCAAGCGCACCTCCGCCCCGGGGGCGAGACGATGGTATTTTTTGGGCGGGTCTTCGCGGAAGTCGTCGCGCTCGATATACAGTTCGCGGCAGAAGGGCACCGGCCGGGAACCGTGGGACGGGTCCTCGGGGTGCAAAGGCAGGTCGAACACTTCCTCCCGGTCCTCGGGGTAGTCCTCGATGACCAGTTTGATGGGATCGAGCACGGCCATGCAGCGGGGGGTGACGGCGTTCAGATGTTCGCGGCAGCAGAACTCCAGCAATCCGTAATCCACGGTGGAGTCCGAGGCGCGGGCCACGCCGATGCGCGCGCAGAAGTCGCGGATGGCCTCGGGCGTGTAGCCCCGGCGGCGCAAACCGCTGATGGTGGGCATGCGCGGATCGTCCCATCCGCGCACGTAGCCCTCCTGCACCAACTGGATGAGCTTGCGCTTGGACAGCACCGTATGCGTGAGGTTCAGACGGGCGAACTCGATCTGCTGGGGATGATAGACGCCCAGGGCGTCGAGGAGCCAGTCGTACAGTTCGCGGTTGTTGTCGAATTCGAGGGTGCAGATGGAGTGGGTGATGCCCTCGATGGAATCCGACAAACAGTGCGTGAAGTCGTACATGGGGTAGATGCACCAGGCATCGCCCGTGCGATGGTGGGCGGTGTGCCGGATGCGGTACAGCGTGGGGTCGCGCATGATGACGTTGGGCGAGGCCATGTCGATTTTGGCCCGCAACACGTAGCGGCCGTCGGGAAATTCGCCCGCGCGCATACGCCGGAACAAAGCGAGGCTTTCCTCGGCCGGTCGTTCGCGCCAGGGGCTGGGCGTGCCGGGTTTGGTCAGGGTGCCTCTGTATTCGCGTATCTGCTCGGCGTTCAGTTCGTCCACATAGGCCTTGCCGTCCTCGATGAGACGCTCGGCAAAGGCGTACAGTCGTTCAAAGTAGTCCGAAGCGTAGTGGGGTTCGCCCAGCCACTCGAAGCCCAGCCAGCGCACATCCTCTTTAATGGAATCCACGTACTCCACGTCTTCCTTGACCGGGTTGGTGTCGTCGAAGCGCAGGTTGCACGCTCCGTGGAAGTCGCGGGCCAGGCCGAAATTGATGCAGATGGACTTGGCGTGTCCGATGTGCAGATAGCCGTTGGGCTCGGGGGGAAAGCGGGTATGCACCCGGCCGCCGAAACGGCCGTCGCGGATATCCTGGGCGATGCGGGCCCGCAAAAAATCCTGCCCCGGCGCGGAAGGGCCGGAGGAAGAGGCGTCGGTATCGGGCGTGGCGGGGGCGGTAGGTTCGCTCATGGCGTCCTCACGGGTTGAGGGACTGCGGAAAAATGCGACCGGCGCGGGCCTGACGGCCGCGAGCCGATACAGGCGGAAAACTATACGCGGCTTGGCGGGCAGGGTCAAACCGGGGCCGAGCTTTCCGGCCGCCCGACGGAGCATGGTTTGGCCCGCTCCTTGCAAAAGGTTCCGCGCACGGTTCGGGCGTCAAGGAAACGTCAGGACGCCGTCGTCCCGACGCGCCGCCGAACCGCAGCGGGAGGATATATGCAAAACGCCATGTTCAGCGGCGTCTTCGCGGCCCTGACCAGCGAGCACCGAATGGCCATCATCAGCAACAATTTGGCCAACGTGAACACCGTGGGCTACAAGGCGGACACTGTGGCCTTCAAGGACACGATGATCCATTTTGCCCACGATTTCATTCGCGAGCCTTTGGAGAACCTGCGCTCCAAACCTCTGTTTCCCGAAGCGCAGCAACGGGCCCGGGTGCGTCTGGCCGTGGAAAAGACGGATTTTACCCAGGGCGGTATGCAGTATACCGGCAATCCTCTGGATATAGCCATTACGGGCGAGGGCTTTTTCCGCATTCAGACGCCCAACGGCGACTTCCTTTCACGCAACGGGGCGTTTTGTCAAAATGCCGACGGCACGTTGGTCACCAAACAGGGCTGGCCGGTATTGGGCACGAACGGCCCCATCCAGATTCCGGAAGGAACGCGCGGGGTCCAGATCAACAGCGAAGGGCGGGTGTTCGCGGACGGCGCAGAAGTGGCCCAGCTCGATCTGGTGGGAGTGGACCGGCCCGAGGGGTTGGAAAAGGTGGGGGCCAACCTGTTCCGGTTGCGGCCCGGCTCCACCGCCCAGGAGACCGACCCCCGGCAGGACGGTTCCCTGATCAATCAGGGCTACCTGGAAAGCGCCAACGTCAATCCGGTTCTGGAAATGGTCAACATGATCGAGGTGCAACGCGCCTTTGAAGCGCACCAGAAAATCATGCAAAGTTCCGACGCCGTGGACCGCGAAGCCATCACCAAGGTCGGCAAGACCCGTTAATATTGTGAGGATACTCGTATGATGCGTTCCCTTTGGACGGCCGCCACGGGCATGACCGCCCAGCAGCTCAATATCGACGTCATTTCCAACAACCTGGCCAACGTGAACACCGCCAGCTTCAAGAAAAGTCGCGCCGAATTCGAGGATCTGATGTACCAGAGCATGCGGGTGGCCGGGTCGGCCGCCGAGGGCGACAACCAGATTCCCGTGGGGTTGCAGGTGGGCATGGGCGTGCGGCCCGTGGCCGTGCACAAGTTCTTCGAGCAGGGGGACTTTCAGAACACGGGCAACGCTCTGGATGTGGCCATCGAAGGCGACGGCTTTTTTCAGGTGCAGGTGGGCGACCAACTCATGTACACCAGAGCCGGTGCCTTCAAACTCAATTCCGACGGGACCGTGGTTACGGCCAACGGTTACATACTCCAGCCCGAGTTCGCCGTCCCCCCCGAAACCCGCAACATCTCCATTTCCGAGGATGGGCATATCGCCGCCCTGGACGCCGATTCCAACGAGTTGGCCGCCGCCGATATCCCGCTGTATACCTTCATCAATCCCGCCGGGCTCGACGCGCGCGGCCGCAACCTGTACGTGCCCACCACCGCTTCGGGCGACGCGCTGGAGGGTGTGCCCGGCGAGAACAACGTGGGTACCCTGTCTCAGGGCTTTCTGGAAATGTCCAACGTGGAGGTGGTGGACGAAATGGTGAACATGATTGTGGGCCAGCGCGCCTATGAAATGAACTCCAAGGCCGTCCAGACATCGGATTCCATGCTGCAGACCGCCGTGAACCTCAAGCGGAGCTGAGTGCGTCATGCGCCGTCTTGTCCTGTTAGCCGTCCTGGCGCTGTCGGCCGTTGCCCTGTCCGCCCGCGCCGCGTCCGTGGAACCCGCCGCGGGTTCGGACCTTCGGGTGTCGGCCCCGCAGGCTGTGGTGCCCGGCGCGCGGGACGCCTGGCGTCTGCGCGTGCGCGAGGCCGCCGTGGTGCGCGAGGCCGTGGTGCGGCTGGGCGATATTGCCGATCCCCTGGGCAATATGCCGCGCGGCGAGTGGGAGCGCCTGGCCGCCGTCCCTCTGTGGCCCGCGCCCGAAACGCCTGGCAAACCCCTGCAGATCAATCGTCAGCGTCTGGGCGACGCCTTGCGCAAGGCGTTGGGCGAGGTGGCCGACGCCTGTCTGCTGCCCAATTCGCTGGCGGTGCAGAGGGACGGCGCGGTGCTTCTGGAAGAGGATTTGCGATCGCTGGTCGTCAAGACCCTGACGCCGCAGATCAATCTTTTGGGCGGCCACGGCGAGCTGACCGATTTTCGGCTGCCGGCCTATGCCTTCACCGCCCACGACGGGCAGAGCGTGGTTTTGGAAGCGGGCGACGTGGCGCCCGGCCGCATCTCTCTGCGTTTTGCCGTGCGCGAAATGGACGGCGCGGCGGTACGGCGGTTTTCCGGATCGGTGTTTCTCAATCTGTGGATGGATGTGCCCTGCCCGGTCCGGCCTCTCGGCAAGGGCGAGGCCGTCACGCCCGATGTGATTACCTTCATGTCCTGCAATCTGGCTTATCAGAAGGGTGCCGTGTGGGACGGGCGGGGCGGGCCCTGGCAGACAGTGCGTTCCTTGGGGGCGTCCCAGCCCATTCTGGCCTCTGATTTGACGCCTCTGTCCGCCGTGCATCGGGGCGACAAGCTGACCCTGGTCTACACGCGGGGCAACGTGCGCATTTCGGCCATGGTGGAAGCTCTGGAAGAAGGGGGCCCCGGCGATACCATCGCGGTGCGCAACCTGGATTCCAAAAAACAGATTTACGCCACGGTGCTGGACGCCGACACCGTGACGACCAAGTAGCGGTCCCGCCGCGTTTATTGAGGAAGGAGCATTCTATGTATCGTCGTTTCGCCGCCCTGTCCCTGTTGTTCGTCATGGGCGGTTGCACCGCCGCCGAACAACGGCCCACGGTCATGCAACCCGTGCCGCAGCCCATGACTTACCGGGAACCCGCCCCCAGCTACAACAATCCGGGTTCCATCTTCAACGAGAACGACGCCCAGTATCTGTACGCCGACAGCCGGGCCCGCCGGGTGGGCGACATCGTGCTGGTCAACGTGGTGGAAAGCGCGTCGGCCACCAACGAGGCCGAAACCAAGGCCGACCGAAACAGCAGCAGCGATTACGGAGTAACGGCCCTGTTCGGTCGAGACAAGATGCCCGTGGTGGGCGGAGCCGTGGGGTCGACGCCGCTGTTCGGCACCTCTTCCGATAAAAAATTCGACGGCAAGGCCTCCACCACCCGTGCCAACAAGGTGACGGCCACGGTGGCCGCCCGGGTGGTCAACGTCATGCCCGACGGTCTGCTTCAGGTCGAGGGCGCGCGTGAAACCAAGGTGAACAACGAAACCCAGTACCTGGTGGTGTCGGGCTTGATCCGCTCACGCGACGTGGCGGCCGACAACAGCATCATGTCCACCCAGATGGCCGACGCTCAGATCGCGTATTACGGCAAGGGCGTGGTGTCGGACAAACAGAAGCCGGGCTGGTTCACCCGCCTCATGGATCACGTCTGGCCCTTCTAGAGCATTTTGCTTTTGAAATTGTCCCATTTCAAAAGCGGCGCTGCCGTCATTTCGCCTGAAAAGCGTGGTTTTCAGGCTCATTCGGCGCGGGCGTCCGCTCCCGCGGCCGCCGGAGCGGTTGCCGTTTTCAACAGCAAACCGCTCTAGGTGTTTTGCCCTTGAAAATATTTGCGGACCGGGACTCTGTGTTTCGGACCGCGGGGGTTATGTCCGAAGCCGGAACAGCCGCCCAAAATGCGGCTGTTCCGGCTTTGCGTCAGGCGGCGCAGGTGTGCCCCGCAGGACGTTCGGCATCGGCGACACGGCCGTCTTGACGATACTGTTGGGGTGCTTCCTTTTTTTGAATTATATATTGTGAAAAAAAATATATGCCGAGCTGTCAAAAAAATTGCCCTGGAAGCATTATTTTATCATGAAAAATATGCTGGTTATGATTTTTCTTGAAACTTCGCGGGATTTGCTCCACCTGATTCGGTCTCTGACACGACAGGTTATTTATCATGAGTTTTTTACATCTGTTTCTATGAATATGTGAAATTTCATTGGGTTAATGTGTGGTGTCTGTATGGGCTTCACATTGCCAAGCGGTAATTGTTTTGTTACTTTTTTTATAAACGGAAGCGCGGAGAGAAACACTTGACACCTTTTAACCAGACCAGGGAGTGTTGTTCTTATGGCGAACGAAACCCAAAGCGATGTCGTCATCGATCGCAGTCAGGCAAAGCTGTCCGACTTGTGGCTGAAAGAAGACTATTGGGCCATCTGGATCGGCTTTTTCATTCTGATTGCGGCCACCCTCGTCATGTTCAACGGAAAAGCGTCGTTTGAGGAAAAACTGGCTTCCTACGACGCCGTCATCCAGGCCGAAGAGGCCAAACCCATCAAGACCGTCGCCCTTATCCAGGCCCAGGCGGGCAAGAAGGCTTTGGCCGGTTCGTCCCTGCCCGCGGCCAAAACCATTATTTCTTATTTGAAGACCCCCGCCGGGTGGACCTCCAATCCGGTCCGTTCGTTTGCGCTCAGCCAGGCCGGGGCCGACGCCGTCAACGCAGAGTTCAAGGCCGACGTCGAAGCGGCCGCGGCCAAGGCGGCCGAGGCCCTGACGGCGGCCAAGGCGGCCGAAGACGCCGCGGCGGCGGCTTCGTTCGGCGATCCGGCCCTGAACGCCGCGGCCGAAAAGGCCGTCTCCGCCTGGCAGGATGCGGACAAGGCTTCCAAGGATGCCTCGGCCAAACTGGTCAAACCCTACAACCTGATCCCGGGCCTCATCGTGTTGGGCCTGGTGTTGGCCGTTCTTACCGCCATCGGCATGAAGGTCATGGGAGCCAACGTGCCCCAGTATCTGATCGGGTTCATCGGCGTGTTCGTCCTGTGCGTGCTGGCCAACGCCCTGGGCGCGCAGAAAACCATGAAGTATTACGGCCTCAACGCCGAAATCTGGTCCATCATCCTCGGCCTGGTCATCGCCAACACGGTGGGCACGCCCAAATGGATGAAACCCGGCGTGCAGGTGGAATATTTCATCAAAGCCGGCCTGGTGTTGCTGGGCGCGGAAGTGTTGTTCAACAAAATCGTGGCCATCGGCGTGCCCGGCATCTTCGTGGCCTGGGTGGTCACCCCCATCGTGCTTATTTCGACCTTCATCTTCGGTCAGAAGGTGCTGAAGATGCCTTCCAAGTCGCTGAACATCGTCATCTCCGCCGATATGTCCGTGTGCGGCACCTCGGCCGCCATCGCCACCGCCGCCGCATCCCGGGCCAAAAAGGAGGAATTGACCTTGGCCGTGGGGCTGTCCCTCACCTTTACCGCCATCATGATGGTCGCCATCCCCGCCATCTGTAAGGCCGTGGGCATGCCCGAAGTTCTGGCCGGAGCCTGGATCGGCGGCACGGTCGACTCCACGGGCGCGGTGGCCGCGGCCGGCGCCTTCCTGGGGCCCAAGGCTCTGCAGGTGGCCGCCACCATCAAGATGATCCAGAACGTGCTGATCGGCGTGACCGCGTTCTGCGTGGCCCTGTACTGGTGCGCCAAGGTGGAATGCGTGGACGGGCAGCAGGTAAGCGCCATGGAAATATGGAACCGCTTTCCCAAGTTCGTTCTCGGCTTCCTGGCCGCGTCCATCATTTTTTCGTTCATCAGCAGCGGCCTGGGCTCGTCCATGAGCGACGTGCTGGTGTCCAACGGCGTGAACAAGGTTTCCGTGCCTCTGCGCGGCTGGTTCTTCGCCCTGGCCTTCGTGTCCATCGGTCTGGCCACCAACTTCCGCGAACTGGCCAAGTACTTCAAGGGCGGCAAGCCCATTATCCTGTACGTGTGCGGTCAGTCCTTCAACCTGTGCCTGACCCTGCTCATGGCGTACATCATGTTCTATAAGGTGTTCCCGGATATCACCGCGTCCATTTAGGCGGGGTGTTTGAGGGGACGCGATGATGTTCGCCCCTCCCCCGGTTTTATGCCTCCGCCGGAGCGTTATGTCGTCCGTGAACGACGGCGGCTCCGGCGGAGCGCCAAGCCTCGCTTCGCGCGAATGCGGGGTGTTTTTGCCGGGAAATTGTTTCGACGGTTCCTTTCGTTTCAACCAGGCGCGCCGGTTGCGACCGGCGCGCAACTTCCACAAGGCTTACCATGTCCGCATCAACGACCATGACTTCCCACCCGCGTCGCAACGCCTGGCTGCGTCTGGCCGGGTACGCTCTGGTTCTGTGGGGCTTTTTCGGCTTCGTGGGGCCCTGGATGGTGTCCATGATTCCGGCCTGGCAGCGTTACTGCGATGTTCAGGAAGCGCAGGGGCTGGACAGCGGAGATCTGTATTATACCGACGTGCCCGTGTCGCTGGAGTGCGAGCGGGCCAATCGGGCCGCCGTGGAGGCGGCCATGAATCGTCGTCGCGCCGCGGCCCGAATGGAAGAGCGCTTTTAAACCGAGTGGCGCTGCCATGCCGTCTGCCAGGCGGCATGGCAGCGCCCGCACACGCTAAATTGGGCGGAAGGTATGCCGCCACGTAAAAAGCCGCCTGGAGAGAGGCGGCTTTTTACGTGGCCGGTTTGCCGAAAATATGATTTTGCGTGTTTCCGCAAAGGGAAAGATTCACGCGTCCGCGTCGCGCGTGGAACGGCGCGGCGGACCGGCGGAACTTCAGGAATAGAGCGAAAGCTCTTCGCCCAGCATGTTGGCCGCGATGCGGTGCGCGTTGACGGTATAGGTGCCGTTCGCTATTTGATCCCGCATGGCGTTGACCTTGTCTTCGCGGATGTCCGGGGCGTTCATGGCCGTGCGATAAGCCTCGGTGCGCAGGACTGCCTCGTCCGACACGGATACGGTATCCGTTTTGACGGAGGCCGCGCCGCGCGCGGAGGCGGGGTGCGAACCCGCCCGAGGCCCCGGCCTTTCCAGCCGGACCCGGTTGTACATGTCGACCTGGCCGGTATTTTTGATATCCATCATTCGACCTCCGCAACGGGAGTTATTAAAGCATGGTGGCATCCACCTTGGCAAGGGTGATGTCCCACAATTCGGTGAGCACTTCGCGGCGTTCCTCGTCGCTCAGTTCGCGCGGGCCTTCCGGGCTTTCCCGAACGATGCGCACGTCCACTTCGCCCGGAGGATACCAGAAGCTGAAGCGTCCGTTCAATCTATGGTCCAGCTCCCGGCGCACTTCCTGCACCACGGGATTTTCGCTGCCCGTGAACAGCAGATTTTCCAAAAGCTCGCGGGCCACATGCTCCACCAGGGCGCGGCGGCGGGCTTCCGCCGGAGTTTCGCCGTCAAGTTCCGCCGCGCCTTCTCCGAGTTGGCGCTCAGGCGCGGGCTCGGGCGTCCCAGGTTCGACGCCGGGTCGAATCCGGGCAAGGCGGCGGGCCGCCACAAGCTGTCTGTCGTATTGCAGCAGCATGTTGCGGTAATAAAACGACGGAATGCCCACGATATACTCTCCCTCTTTCCTTTGTATCGGATGCCTGGCGTGAGCAGTTTAGGGCCGAAGAACATTTTTATTGTATTTTTTTCGGACTGCCCGGTCCAGCCCCGGCCGGGCTCGTCACGGCCCCCGCATTGACGAGGCGCGGGGATCGTCCTAGATGTCAAAGGCCGACACGGGCCGGCAATGGGGCCGCGTCGGTCGCGCGGGCCGGTTTCGGCCTGTTTCGTTTTATTTCGCAAAGGGGGGGCGCTCTATGGGCGATTCCGGTCTGCGATCCACGATGATCGCGCTGGCTCTGTGCAACTTTATGGTTTCGTTCATGGTATCGGGCGTAGGCGCCATCCTGCCCGCCATGGGCAACGCGCTGCACGCCAGCGCCGCCGATCTCAGCCTGATCAGCGCCATTTACGTGCTTTCGCTGACCATATTCAATGTGGTCGCCGCGCAGCTTATCGCCAAGCTCGGCCAGCGCCGGGTATTTTTGGGCGGTTTCGCTCTGTTTTTGACCATGTGCGCCAGCCTGGCTCTGGCTCCCAACGTGGCGTCGGTGTGGGCGCAACGTTTTGTGCAGGGCGCCGGGGCGGCCATGGTGGCCACCACCTCGGTCACTCTGCTGATCACGCTGGCCCCGCGCGCCATGCAGGGGCGTTTCATGGGCATGCTGACGGCCTCCACCTATGTGGGCATTGCGCTGGGCCCGCTGGTGGGCGGGGGCATCGCCACCATGTTCGGGTGGCGATGGCTGTTCGTGGTGTTGCTGCCGTTGGGCGCCCTGGCCTGGTTGGCCATGTTTCGCAAAATACGCGCGCCCTGGCAGCCTTCCCCCCGTCGTCTGGATTATCCGGGCATCGCGATCATGGCCCTGGCCTTTTTTCTGCTCACCGTGGGGGCCAGCAGCATCGGCCGCAGTCCCTGGTCCGTGCCTCTGCTCGGCGCGGGCGGCGCGGGACTGATTCTGTTCGGCCTGGTGGAATGCCGGATGAAGAGCCCGGTGGTGGACGTGCGTTTCATCGCCGCGCATCCTCCGCTCATTCTGGGCCTGTTCGCGGCCTTCGTCAATTTTGGGGCCACCAACGGCAGTCTGTATTATTTCATGTTTTATCTTCAGCAGCTTCGTTTCCTGTCGCCCTTTGAGGCAGGAGCCTTTGTGGCTCTGCAAAGCGTGGCGCAATCGTTGCTGTCGCCCCTGGCGGGCCGGATGACCGATCGCTTCGGCCCCGACCCGGTGGCCGCGGGCGGGCTTGGATTTTGCGGGGCGGGTATCCTTATGTCCACACAACTGAACATGGAAACGCCGCTTTTGTATGTGGCGCTGTGTCAGTGCGTCATCGGCGTGGGGCTGGCCCTGTTCGCCGGACCCAACACCCTGTCCATCGTCCGCAGCGTGGACAGGGCGCGCACCGCCGAGGCTTCGGGGCTGGCCAATACTCTGCGGACCATGGGCATGTTGTGCGGCCTGATCATTGTTTCGGCCACCATGACCCGCTTTTTGGGGTCGCAGGGAGTTTCTCCTGCCGTGGCCGATCGTTTTCTGGAGGGGTTGCGCTTCGACCTCACGCTGTTCGGCTCTTTCAATATTCTTGGGCTGCTGCTGGTAGCCCTGCGTATTCTCAATACCTATCGTTGCGGCCGGGGCAAGGGCGTGGACTGCGTGCCCGACGCCTCTTTTCAGGATGACGACGGCGACGACGGACATGAACCCGGGGCGGGCGCGCCCCGGGACCACGGCGCGTGAGCCCGTGGACCTTGGGGCTCGGGCGTGCTATCATGCCTCGCCTTATCCATTTCAGGAACAGAGTTCCCGTCCCTGCGCGGGGAAACCCGGCCCGAACGGGGCGGATGAAAACACAACACGGATGCTTATATGAGCCAACATCTTGAGCAGCTGAGCGACAAATGGTACCCCCTGCTGGCCGCCTCCTCCATGATACCCGGCGTCATCGCCACCACCCTGAGCCAGGGCGGCACGCGGCCGGTATGGAACCTGGAAACCGAGGACACGCAAACCATGTTGATGGCCTGGCCGGAACGTTCCCTGCTGCGTTCGGGCGTGGTGGTCAAGGGCCCGCGCGAGGGTCGACTGGACCCCATCGCGGTGGTGCCGTTGCTGGAGGGTTTTCCGAACTCGCTCACCGTGGTCGACGTTCATTCCTGGGGAGAGGGCGGCGAACAGGGGGAAGTGCTGGCTCAACCCCAGGACGAGGCTGAACCGTTATGGTTCTTTGATCCGCTTTTCTTCCGCGACGCCCGCGTGGACCTGACCCCCGGCGTGACGCAGACCTTTTACCTGGCCGGACTGTGCCTGGGCATCCGGCGCGCTCTGCTGGACGAAATGACCGTGACCAAGGGCCCCATGTACGAAGCCCACGCCGCCAAGTGGATGGAAGCTCATCCGGACAAGACCCGACTGGATGTGCCGCCGCTTAAGGTGTCGCTGAACGGAATGCGCGTGCTCGGTCCCACGGAGCGTTGCAGCGAATACCAGGGCCGGGTGCGCATCTACGACGTGGACAGCTTTGAATTCGGACCTGAGGGAGCCCGGGAAAAGGTGTATCGCTTCGGCGCCACCTTCGGAGCCGCGGACACGCCGCTGCACCTCATCCTGTACGCGCCGGAACGTATCTGCTTCAAGGGGTACGAGCCCAAGGAGGGACATGAGGTGGACGTGGTGTTCTGGATGCAGGGCCGTGTGGTGGATGCCGGCGACGAGGCCCCGGAGATGGTGGACGATCCCGATTTGGACGGTTTTGAACAACCTGGTTCCGGTACTGCCGAGTAAAAAAACTTGCTCTCTTTAGAGTATTTTGCTTTTGAAATTGTCCCATTTCAAAAGCGGCGCTGCCGTCATTTCGCCTGAAAAGCGTGGTTTTCAGGCTCATTCGGCGCGGGCGGCCGCCGGAGCGGTTGCCGTTTTCAACAGCAAACCGCTCTAGCCGCAAAACGTTTTACGCGACGGCTGAGGGCGTCGCGACGCCTCGTCCCCGGTGTCGTCGCAGTGTGCTGGCGGCATAGGGTTCGGTTTCCGGCGTGAAACTTGCGAACCGGAGCATCTGTTCATGTAAATCTTGAAGTTAATCTGTTCTAATGCGGAGCGGCGAGCGGGCTGCCCAAAGAGCGTCCCCGCGGGACGCTCTTTGGTTTGTTGCGCCCGTCGCTTCGCAAGTCAGGAGCTTTTTCTTCGCGCGGCCTCGCGTTCGGCGCGGCGGCGAGCCTTGCGCACGGCGAAGCGACCACGCTTTTTGGCCAGAATAAGGGGCTGCATGGCCAGCTCCATGCGGGCCACATGCCGGGCGAAGGTGTGGGCGGCCACCAATTGGCGGCGGGAAAGCTGGCGTAAGACGTAAAACCAGCTCAGATCGACGGATAAGAGAATTTCGGCCGTCGTATCCGGCGCGCCTTGAAGAGAAGCGGGTAAATTGTTAGACTGCGAATCAGCCATGACCATACCTCCTTGTAAGGTTGGTTTGTGGTCAGGTCCGGCGGAATTCGGTTTTCCGCCGGACTGCCGCGTTAAAAAGGGATGCTTGTCTTTATTGTTGTTGTATGGATACAATAAGCGGATGGAGTATCATCGTTTGCCGGAATCCGTACCTCCTGCCGACTTTGCGTAGGGTATTCGGCGCAAAACGCCTGCGGGCCAAGGGGGGGGGCGTGTTGGGCTTTGCCGTGTTCGATTTCGGGCATTTTTTGAAGTGTTTTCTCCTGCATAATTCAAAATGAGGCCGTCCGAATGGGGTGAATAATGGTTCCCCTTGCAGAAAGCGAAAGAAGTTGATATGTTTCTTAATAGAAACAAAAATAGGCGCTTATCGCGGCAACTGGAATGTTGCTCGGCTGTTCTTCCGAAGATTGGCCCCGGCAGACGCGAGAAGCAGGTTTTCGTCCGGAGCCGGGCGTTCATCGCCTGAACCTGAAATAGAACCATCAACACGTGTTTCTGGGTTTTGACCATATTTTTAGGTTTATGTCAATATAAAAATAGTATTATGGGTCTATTGACTAAAAATATGGTTTATCGGAGACTGGGGCACGGAGGTATGTCCATGAACAAGCAGGTACAATCCATTCCGGCCGAGATCGCTCGCTCCGAGCCCGCTCCGACTTTGGCGGAGCGTCTGCGCATCGCGCGAGGCAGGCAAAGCCAGGCCGCTTTTGCCGCCTCCCTTGGCGTGCACAAGAATTCCATCGGCAGCTATGAAAGCGGCAAAACAAAACCGGACAGTGAATTTCTGGCTCGGGTGTGCGGCGTATGCGGGGTCAGTCCCGACTGGTTGCTGTTGGGGGAAGGGCCGTATCGTCGAGAGGAAAGCCCTGCGTCCGTCGAGCTGACCGAATCCGGACCGGCGGCGGACAAGGCGGAAGCGGGTCCGGCCGTCATGTTCGTGCCCGTCACCGGGCTGGCCCATTGCGGCATCGAGGGGTGGTACAATCCCAGCCCGCTGGCGCTCAGCGTGTCCGTGCCTCCGCATTATTCCCGTCAGGGCGATATGCTGGCCGTCATCGCCGTCGGCAACAGCATGATCCCCGACGGCATACGCGAAGGCTATGTGGTGATGTGCGATTGCGGCCGGGAGCCTGCCCGGGACGACGCCGTGTTTGTGGAAAAGCTCAACGGCAGCGCCTCCATCAAGCGCTATGTGGATCGGGATGAAGAATGGCTCTATCTTCAAGGTTGGCTGAAGCCGAACGAGCGCGGCGAACAACTCCCCTATTCCGACCAACTGCGGCTGGATTCCATCAAGCGTATGGCTCCCGTGGTATTCGTGCAACGCCGGGGGTGAGCCTTTCGCAACCGCGGGAGCATGCGCGTCGGTGCGTCTGGAGCGTCTCTTCCGTCGTGGAGCCTCAGGGCGCGCAAGCCGTCTGTGGTCTAGCCCGCCTTTGCTGAACAGGAAAGACCGCTGCTTTTGGCGCCGTCATGACTGCCGAAAAGCCGTCCATCAAAAGCAAGGCATCGTTTTTTCAAAGAAGGATTTTTCTTCCGCTCGGCACAGGCGAGGTGCCGCGCTCTTGCCTTTTAGGCGGGTGGGCGATATGGCCTGGCTTATGATCATCCCGCTTCACCCCGCCGCTACAGAGCGCATCCGTTTTCGTCCGTGGACTCTTGCCGACCGCCCGGCCTTCCGGCGTATGAATCGGGATCGGCAGGTTATGGAGTTTTTTCCCTCCCCCCTGTCTGCCAAGGCGAGCGACGCGTTGTTGGAACGCCTCATGGCCCATCAGACGCGGGAAGGGTTCGGCGTATGGCCGCTGGAGATCGGCGTGGGGCCGCACGAAGCCGCTCCGGCAGCGGGCTCGAACGCGGGACAGGCTGCCGGAACAGGCGAAAAGAATTATGTATGGGCGGGATTCGTGGGGTTGCTGCGAGTACGGCCGGATATGCCGTTCGCCCCGGCCGTGGAAATAGGCTGGCGACTTCTGCCCGCTTTCTGGGGGCGGGGCTATGCCGCTGAAGCGGCCCGCGCCTGCCTGGATTTCGGGTTTCGGGCGCTGGGGCTGGAGGAAATCGTGGCCTTCACCGTGCCGGGCAACCGGCGTTCATGGCGGCTTATGGAGCGGTTGGGCATGAACCGCGAACCGGACGGCGACTTCGATCATCCCGCCCTGCCGGACGGCCACCCCCTACGCCGCCATGTGCTGTACAGGATTGAAGCAAGAGTCTGAAGAGATTCCGATTTCAGGCGGGCAAGCTGCGGGTCAAAATACAGGGGGCGGCCCGCAGACAGTTTCAATGGCAAAGCGCTCTGGCGCGTTACGTTCACCCCTTTGCGGGCAAAAGGCGGCCGCAGTACTCCACCCAGTCGCCGTAGGGTTGAAAGCCCATGCGTCGGTACAGGTGGAGGCCGTCTTCCGACGCCTGGAGCGTGGCGTGGGTGAAGCCGGCGGCGCGTAGATCGACCAGAGCCGCCCATAGCAGACGGGAAGCAAAACCTTGCCGCCGATGTCGGGCGGGCGTGACCAGACCGTATACTCCGGCCAAGGTGCCGGGGCCCAGGCGAAATTCCGCGCCGCACACCGCTTCGCCGTCGGCATAACCCACCACGAAGCGCAGGGGGCAACGCGGGGTCAGCAACGCGGCCTCGGCCCCGGCATAGGCCTGCGTCACGCAGGTATCGGGCGGTTCCCAGTTGGCGGCCAGCAGAGCGGCGTACGCGGCCAGTTCCGAGGGATGACGCGCGGGACGCACGGTCAGAGGAACGGCCGTATCGGGTTCTTGGCCGGACAGGCGGGACAAATCGAGATTCATGCCCACGGAAACTTCTTCCCGGCGCAGCCCTCGTCTTTCGAGCTCCGCTCCCAGATTGTCGGGTTCGGTATCCGGACCCAGCCACCAAGTGAAAGGACGGCCCTGGAAAAATTTTTCCAGCGCGAGCAGGCGGGCGTCGAAGCCGCGTCCTTCAGGCAGGCGGAGCCGGGTAATTTTATTGAAAGTATCACAGGGAAGGCCGCTGTCGACCAAAAGCGCGTCGACTTCGGCGCGCGTTCGGCCTCCGGGCAGATGGGCGGGCACAAAGGCCAGATGGCCGTAAAGATTCCGGCCAAGTCCGGCAAGAGACAGCGGAAAGCGGGACGACACGGCGAAAGTCATGCAATCTGCGGAAAAACGCCCGAAACCGCGATACGGTCCGGGCTGCGGCAGGACGGGGTGAGGGCCGTCTATTCGTTGAGAAATTCTTTAAGTTCCTTGCCCGCGCGGAAGAAGGGCAGGCGTTTGGGCTGCACTTCCACTTTTTCGCCCGTACGGGGGTTGCGACCGGCGTATGCTCCGTATTCTTTGATCTTGAAGCTTCCGAAGCCGCGGATTTCGACCCGATCGCCCTGAAGCAGCGCTTCCTTCATGCAGTCGAAGAAGGTGTTGACCACCAAGGTGGCTTCGTCCATCGAAATATCCGACTGCTCGGCAAGGGTTTTGATCAATTCGCTTTTATTCATGGCGTCTCCGTCGCGGCAAAGACTGAGAGTTTCGGCGGGCTCCGGCGATCCGTCCGCGCGTTCGAATCGTTTGGGCGGACGATCCGCCCCCGGTGATCCATTACTGGGCCTTAATGTTTGACAAACTAACCCGGTTCGAGGCGTTAGGCAAGGGGGCGCAGCACCGGCCGGGCGCGCAAAGTTTCAAGCATGGAAGCGCGCACCTTGAGCAGGCGCTGGGCCAGGGTCAGTATATCGTGCGCGGCGGGCGAATTGGGATACAGATCCAGAAGCGGGCGCTGTCGCCTGACGGCCTCGGGCATTTTGGGATCGCTGCGCACAGATCCCAGCAAGACCGGCGTGAAGCCCAAAAAATGTTCGCAAGCCATGCTGAGACGCTGGAAACAGCGCTCTTCTTCGTTGCTGTTTTCCACTTCGTTGATGACCACCAGAAAGTCTTTGACGCCCAGGCGGGTATGCAGCACTTTGATAAGGGCATAGGAGTCCGTCAGGGACGTGGGTTCGGGAGTCATGACCACCAGGCGCACGGCAGCCATGGCGGCGAAGGATTGTACCGTACCGTGGATGCCCGCGCCGAGATCCAGCAGTACCATATCGTACTGTTCCAAAGCCGGTTCCAGGCGGCGCAGCAACATGTCGCGCATGTCGGCGTCCATTTCGGCCAGTTCCGGCACGCCTGAGGCGGCGGGCAGGATGTCGAACACGCCCCGGCCCCGATCGCTCAGGGGGTGGATGACGTCCGTGACCGGCGCGTCGCGCAGGAGCACGTCCTGCAGGTTGCCTTCGGGAGTGATGCCGAGCAGTACGTCCAGATTGGCCAAGCCCAGGTCGCAGTCCATAAGCAGCAGGGGAAAGCCGCCCCTGGACAGGGCATATCCCAGATTGAGGGCCAGATTGCTTTTGCCCACGCCCCCCTTGCCGCTCATCACGGCCACGCTCAGTGTGTCCCTCATTGCGTACCACCGAAGAAAAGAAAGTGTTTTTCACTGGCCAGGACCAGGGTTTCCCGTTCCCGCGGCGTTTCGTCGACGCGGAACATGCGGACCCGTTCGCGCAAGCTCGCGCCGGGCATGCGCGCGGCCTGGCCGAGGGCCCCGCCTGCCCGTTCCAGCAAATCCGCGTCCGCATGATTGGGCCGGTCGCCGGCTTCGTCGTTTTCACTCTGCCCGCAGGCCTCGTCCAAAGACGCGACGCCCGCCCGCAGGCGGCAACGCAAGCCCTGAGCGGCCAGATCGCGTTCGGTTGCCTGAACAACGCGTTCGGCCACGGCCAGAGCCTGGAAGCGGCCTCCTCCGGGCAGAGCCAGGGCCAGCACTCCGGGTTGCAGGCGGCCCAACAGGTCCGGCTCGGCCGAGGCTTCCCACAAGCGCGAACTGAGCGCCCGCAGAGCGCAGGCGGCGGAACGGCGGTCCAGCGTTTCCAGGTCGCTTTGTTCAAACAGGATCAGAGCCAATGCGCGGCGCGCGTTTCGCGCGCGTTCCACTTCCGCGTTCAGGCGCTCCGTAAAAGCGGCGGCCCGCCACATGCCGGTTATGGCGTCGCGTTCGTCCGCCGTGGGGCTGTTTCCGACCGGACGTTCCTTGTCCCGCAACGGCAGGGCGAACCAACCGTCGCACTGGCCGGATATGCTTTGCCAGCGGGGCAGGTCCAGACCGGGCACCAGGCGGACCACGGCCGTCATGGCTTCGGCGTCGAGACGGGACGAGGAGCGCAACAGGTCGGCCACGCGGGCCAGTTCGCGCAGAAGCCGCTCCGGGGGGTCGGCGGCGTCCGGGCCGGCCGTTTCGACCAGGGGGCCGGCCGCCCGGACGCAGTGTTCGTCAGCGGGTATGTTCATGGCGATACAGCAGATAGTCGCGCAGGAAGGGCCCGATGCGGCCGTTCAGCACGGCGTCCACGTCTCCTGTCTCCGAGCCGGTACGGTGATCCTTGACCAGTCGGTAGGGTTGCAGGGTATAGGTGCGGATCTGGCTGCCGAAGGCGATGGCGTCCTTACCCGCGTAGTCCGCCTGGCGCAGGGCGTCGCGCTTGCTGCGCTCGTGCTCGTACAGGCGGGCCTTGAGCACGCGCATGGCGCTTTCGCGATTGCTGTGCTGCGATTTTTCGTTCTGGCACTGGACCACGATGCCGGTGGGGATATGGGTGATGCGCACCGCCGATTCCGTCTTGTTCACGTGCTGCCCCCCCGCGCCCGAGGCGCGGTACACGTCGACGCGCAGGTCGGCCTCTTTGATGTCGATGGAAATTTCGTCCCCGGCGTCGGGGATGAGGTCCACCGAGGCGAACGAGGTATGCCGCCGCCCCGAGGAGTCGAAAGGCGAGATGCGGATCAACCGATGGATGCCTTTTTCGCCCTGGAGCAGGCCGTAGGCGTTGTCGCCCTGGATGCGCAAGGTCACGCTCTTGATGCCCGCCTCGTCGCCAGGCAGGTAGTCCAGAATTTCCACCTTGAACCCCTGTTCGTCCGCCCAGCGCAGGTACATGCGTTCCAGCATTTCGGCCCAGTCCTGGGCCTCGGTGCCGCCCGCGCCGGGGTGGATGTCCAGAAGGGCGTTCATGTGGTCCGCCTCGTCCGCCAGCAGGATGGACATTTCCGTGGCTGCCAGCAGTTCATCCAGGCGGTCGGACTGTTCATTGAGCGACGCCAGGGCCTCTTCCTCGCCTTCCTCGGCCAGGTCCAGCCATTCCCCCATGTCGTCATGGCAGGTTTTCAACTCGCGAAAACGGGCCACTTCCCCTTCCAGACGGCTTTTTTCCCGCAGAACCGGCGTCAGGGCCTCCTGATCGGACCAGGCGTCCGGCCGCGAGATGATTTTTTCGATTTCTTCCAGGCGCGCCTCCCGCGAGGGGAGGTCAAAGACGCCTCCAGAGCGAGTCGAATCGTTCCGAAAGCGCGGCGCAGCGCGAACGCAGTTCTGCCAGTTGCAACATGACGGTATCCTTTTGAGTTATCGGGGAGGCGTCGCCACCCCGCGCCCCTCCGGCAAGGGCATGATGCCCCTGCACCCCCGTCGGGGCCGCGCCGGTTTTGAACCGGCGGAAACGATAGCATGAAAGATGGGTTGGTGTTCAAAACCGGCGCGGCCCGAACGAGGGGACCGGGGGGAATCATTCCCCCCGGCGGGGTCCGGGGTGGAGCCCCGCGCTTGGGTCTTGGGCGCGCCCAAGGCGCGCAAGCGGCCATAGTATAAAGAGAAGGAGGATAAAGGCAAGGGCGGGAAGATAGGGATGGAGGGCAAAATAGAGGGTGTGACCGGAACGGGCGCGCACGGTGCGGGTGAGGAAGCCGTCGACAAACAGGCCGGAGCCGTCGCGGATGTCGCCCAGGGTGGCAAGGCGGCCCCAGGGGTCGACGAAGGCGGTGAGGCCGGTATTGGTGGCGCGGGCCAGCCAGCGATCCTGCTCCACGGCGCGGAGCAGAGAAAGATGGAGATGTTGTACCGGAGCGGAACTACGGTTGTACCACGCGTCGTTGCTGATATTGATCAGAATTTGGGCTCCCTGGGCCACGCGGTCGCGGGCCAGTTCGGGGAACACGGCCTCATAACAGATGAGCGCGCCGAGCATGGCCTCGCCCCGGCCGTCGGACAGAGGCAGACGGAGGGGCGGCAGAGGAGCGCCGGGGGTGAACCCGCCCAAGCCCTGGAGCAGGGAGGCGAACAGGGGGGAATCGAGTCCCGGCGGCAGATATTCGCCGAAGGGAACCAGGTGCTCCTTGTCGTAGCGGCCCGCGTTGCGTCCCTGGGCGTCGAGGAAAAAGGCCCGGTTGTGCAGGGGCGTCAGGCCGGGTTGGCGCAGACCGTATGCGGGACCGCCGAACAGCAGGGGGGTGGCGGTTTCGCGCGCAAAAGCGCGCAGTTCGTCGCTCAGGAGGGCGTCGTCCTGAAAGAAGAAGGGCATGGCGGTTTCGGGCCAGATCAGCGCGTCGGGATGGTCCGTGTTCACGGCCCGACCGCTCAGGGCCAGATATTTGTTCACGGTGGATTGCTGAAAGGCCGGGTCCCACTTGATGTCCTGGCGCACGTTGCCCTGAATGAGAGTCAGGGCGACCGGAATGCCTTGAGCGGCCTGGTTTTCGGCCCGGTACAGCCGGACTCCGCCGAACAAGAAAAGAACGCCGAGCAAACCGCAGGCGGCCAGGACATAAGGACGCGGCGTACGGACGGCGGAGGCGGGGGACGCGGCGAGGAAGGCCTCGGTCAGCAGACAGCCCATCCCGGCCAGCAGACCGGACAGGCCGTAGGCCCCGAGGACGGACGCCCCCTGGATGAGGATGGGCCAGGGGGACTGACCCGCGGCCAGGGTCAGCCAGGGAAAGCCCGTGCCGAACCAGCCGCGCGCCCACTCCAGCAGATACCAGAGCAGGGCGGCGGCCAGACAGCGTCGCCAGACGGGCAGGGGCCGCAGCCGGGCCGCGAGGAGGGCGAACAGGCCGCCCCACAGGCCCACATACATGCCGAGCAGCACGGCGCAGGGCACGGCCAGGGGCCAGGGGAAGCCGCCGTAATCGTGCACGGCCACGCTTATCCAGTACAGTCCGGCCGACGCGCCGATGAGCCCCGTCCACCACCCGCGTCGGAAGGGATGGGGGTCCGTCAGGGCGATGGCGTATAGAGCGGCCGGATACAGGACGATGAGCAGAGGCAGGTGAACGAATGGGTTGGCCGACCCCAGAAACAGCGCGGCCGAGCCGAGAAATACCCGCTGTAACGATGCGGTCGGACGCGAAGGCAGGACGGGCGTCACGGCTGTTCCCGATCCAGAACGCGGCAGTTGACGGCCTCGGCCAGGTGGGGCAGGGCGATGGCGGCGGAGCCGGCCAGGTCGGCGATGGTGCGGGCGATGCGCAGAATCCGGGTATAGGCGCGGGCCGACAACGCCAGGGAGCGCACCGCCGCGCCCAGAAAATCGTGTTCTTCCCGGCCGAGGGCGCAATGACGTTCGAGCAGCGCGCCGTTCAGGTCGGCGTTGGCGCGGCAGGCCGTGCCCCGATAACGGGCGCTCTGCACGGCGCGGGCCTGAATCACGCGCTCGCGCATGGCGGCCGAACCCGTGCCGGGGGCGGAGGCGCGCAAGTCGTCGTACGGCACGGCGGGCACTTCCACGTGCAGATCGATGCGGTCGAGCAGGGGGCCGGACAGTCTGGCCCGATAGCGGTCCAGGGCCGCCGGAGCGCACACGCAGGTGTGGCGGGGATCGGTGCGGTAGCCGCAGGGGCAGGGGTTCATGGCGGCCACCAGCATGCAGTCGGCCGGATAGGTCAGGGAGTGGGCCACGCGGGATATGGTCACCACCCCATTTTCCAGAGGTTGGCGCAGCACCTCCAGGGCGGAACGACGAAATTCGGGCAACTCGTCCAGGAACAGCACGCCCCGGTGGGCCAGGCATACTTCGCCGGGGCGGGGATAGGAACCGCCCCCGATGAGAGAAATATCGGAAATGGTGTGATGCGGGGCGCGGAAGGGGCGTTCGTTCAGCAAGCCCCGGCCGTCCAGCAGGCCCGCCACGCTGTATATCTTGGTGACCTCCAGAGCCTCTTCAAAATCCAGAGGGGGCAGAATGCCGGGCAGGCGCTGGGCCAGCATGGTTTTACCGCTGCCCGGCGGACCGATGAGCAGAATGTTGTGTCCACCGGCCGCGGCGATTTCCAGGGCCCGTTTGGCGTGTTCCTGGCCTTTGACGTCGGCGAAATCCAGGGGAAAAGGCGCGGGATTGTCCGGCGGCGTGAAACGCGCGGCGGGCAGTTTGAGAGAACCGCTCAGAAAGGCCGCCGCCTCGCCCAGAGTGCGGGGCGCGTACACGGGCAGGCCTTCCACCACGGCCGCTTCGGCGGCGGCCGCCGGGGCGGTGAGCATGCCCCGGCTTCCTTGGGCGCGGGCCAGCAGGGCCAGAGGGAGAATGCCGGGCACGGGCTTGATGTCGCCGGTCAGCGAGAGTTCTCCGGCCAATACCCAGCCCGCCGCGCGATCCGGGTCCAGCAGGCCCGAGGCCGCCAGCAGGCCGACGGCCAGGGGCAGGTCATAGGCGCTGCCCGCCTTGCGGCGGTCGGCCGGGGCCAGGTTGACGGTGATCCGGGCCGGAGGCAGGCGAAAGCCCGAAGCGCGCAGGGCCGCGAACACCCGTTCCTTGGCCTCGCGAACGGCTCCTTCGGCCAGTCCGACCATGACAAAGGCGGGCATGCCCTGGCGGGCGTAGTCCACCTCCAGATCCACGCGAAAGGCGTCGACGCCCTCCAGGGCTCCGCAGGTCAGACGCACGATCACCGGGCGGCCTCAGTCGTTGATGCCCAGCAGTTCGATGCTGAAGCGGTAACTGCGTTCTCGGCCTTTGTCGACGTATTGGCCCACCAGATTGAAGCACTGATGGGAATACATCAGACTGACGCGCCGTTCGTAGGTTTCCCCGTCGCGCAGGTTGGTGCTGCTGTAATAGCCCACGTTCCAGCGCGGGAACAGGTGGAGATTGACGGTGTTGGTCAGCAGGCTGAGGGAGTTTTCGAACTGGATGTCCCACAGGGAATCGCGCTGGACTTTGCGGGCGTAGTCATACTGCCAGTTGCGCGAACTGTGGCCCACACTCCACGAACCCCAGCGGGCGTTGCTGAGAGTGACGGTTTGGTCGCTGCGGGTCACGTCGCCGGTGTAGGGGGAAATATAGACCTTGCCGGAGAAGCCGATCCACGGGGCGGGCGCGACGGACATGTCGGCCATGAGGTCGAGCATGGGGCGGCGGGAGTAGAGTTCCAGATGGCGTTTCCGCCCCGCTTCCCCCAGGTCGTAGCCCGTGCCCAGCCGCAGGCGGGCCACATCGAAGTAGCTGGGCGTCAGGGTGGCCGAGGCGGGTTTTTGGCCCTCGGGCGCCGGATCGGCCACTACGGTTTCCCGGCGTACGGTAAAGATGTTGTCCAAAGTGAACGTCATGCGGTTGGTGGGCAACAGGCGGTCTTCTTCCAGGTAATAGGGGTTGTGCGTCTGGTCCACGTTGGGAATCCAGGAATACTGGAGGCGGGGCTGGAGCATGTGGCGCACGGCGGCCCATCGGGATCGGCCCGCGTTGTCCGGCGTGGCCTGCAGAGGCGCGTCGTGGGACAGGTTCCATACCCGGCTGGCCTGAGTAAAGGCGGTAAGGTCGAAATCCGGAATGGTGCGGCGTTCGCCGCCGCCCCGTTCCCAACGCGGCAGTTGATCGTTGGGCAGGCGGCCGCCCTTGATGGGGCCGTTGCTATAAAAGGTCTGACGCAGCCCGCCTGTGGCCAGCAGGGTAGCGTACTTTATGTCCAGGGGCAGACTGACGCGGGGATAGAGTTCGGTGCGCAGCCCGTGGGTGCCCTTGGCGCGATACATGTAAGCGCTGTTCAATTCGGCCTCGACCTCCAAGGGCAGGCCGGGCAACATCTGGCCCTTATACAAGTAGGCATTGAGGCCGGGAATTTGCTGGACCAGGGTATCCGTGTCGTGTGAGGCGTTGCCGTGCCCGAGGGAAGGGTCCTCTTCGTAACGAGCCCCGAAGCTGAGGCGAAAACGTTCCCAGTCCCGGTACACATACCCTTCGGTGACCCGGTTTTTGTCCAATTCCTGCAGGTCCCGCCCGAAAAAATCGGCCAGGGAAGCGCGCGTGGCGTCGAAACCGGTCAGGCGTTGCTGGAACTCACGCAGAAAGTTCTGATCCGACACATAGTCCAGGTCGTACTTGTAGTGCCAGGGAGAATGGCCGATTTGCCCCTGACTCATGCCGCGCAGCCAGTAGCGGTTTTTATTGGTGCGTATTTTGCCGTCGCTGGCGTCGACCGGGTCCTGGTAATCCTCGTGGATAGCGGTGCTGTCGATCAGAAAGTCCAGGGCCAGCCAGGTCTTGTCCCGGTCGGTGGCGTGCGAACGGTATTCCACGGCGGGCATGAACCCCGTGCGCTCCAGCCAGGTGGCGTACATGGTAAGATCGCGGCTTTTGTCGATGGCCCAGAACCAGGGAATGGTGGCGTACGCTCCGTGCAGCGAACTATAACCGTAGTCCGGCTTGAGCAGGCCGCTCTGGCGGGTGGTTTTGGCCGGGAGCACCATGTACGGCGCGTAGATCACGCCCTTGTCCATGACCTGAAAGGTGGAGTGGGACAGGGTGGCGTAACCGTCGATTTCCACCACGGCTTCCTGGGCGGCCACGGACCAAGCGGGCACGGGACCGTCGCAGGCCGTCACCTTGGCGTTTTCAAAGGTGTACCGGTCCCCCCAGTGTTTGATGACGTTTTCTCCGGCAAAATAGATGTGGGGACCGGCCATGAAGACGGTGCCGTTTTTTAGCCAGCCCGTGCCGGAGTTGAGATCGAATTCGGCTTCGCCGGCCTTCAGTTCGTCCCGACCCATGCGCACGATCACGTTGCCGCGCACGAAGACCCAATCCGTGGTGGTGAAATAGCGGGCGAAATCGGCCTGCAGGGTGTCGTCGCCGCGTTCCAGCACCACGTTGCCCGAGGCCTCGATAATAACCCCGTCGTTCAGACTGACCATTTTGTCGGCCGTGATGCGCCAGGGCAGTTCACCTTGGGTTTCCACGGAGCCGGGCTCCGTGGCGACGTTTTCGACGACCGGGGGCGCGGCCGCGTCGACGGCGGCGGCCGCTGCGGGAACGGACGCCAGCGGACCGACGCCGCCGAACAGACAGCCCCACAGACACAACAGGCGAACCAGAGGCCGCGGGGCGCGGCAAAGGGAAGAAAGCGAGACGGGCACGGGCAAGTCCGGGTGTTGCAAGCCTGGAAAAGTGGAGTTAAAACGTGGCGCTCTCCTGTGAGAGACAAACGTTGTTGACTTAGCACAGTTTTACGCTGAAAAAAACCCCCTTGGGGCCGCACGGAATCCGCCCGCGGCCCGTCCGGAGGCCCGCCATGCCCGCTTCGCTCTGCCGCGTCCGAATCAATTTCGATCATCTCCGGCATAATCTGGCCCTGCTGCGGGCCTCGGGCAAACCCCTCATGCCGGTGGTCAAAGCCGACGCCTACGGTCACGGCCTGACGGAAGTGTCGGCGGCACTGGCCGTCGAAGGCGTGGACCATCTGGCCGTAGGTGCCGTGGCCGAAGGAGCGCGGTTGCGGCAGAGCGGTTTCGGCGGTTGCATTGTGGCGCTGCTCGGCGTGGTGGACGATGAAGACCTGGTGGCCGCGCGCACCTACGGCATCACGCCCCTGGTCCATGACCGACCGGGGTTGCGGCGTCTGATCGAAAGGGAGCAAAGCTCCGGGGAGCCGTTGGGGGTGGCCGTCAAGTGCGATACCGGCATGGCCCGACTGGGTTTTGCCGTGGAAGATATGGCGGAGGTGGCGGAAGCCCTGGCCGCCTGTCCCGGCCTGCGGACCGAAATGCTCGTATCGCATCTGGCCGTGGCGGACGACCCCGATGAAGACGCTTATACCCGCGCTCAGGCGACCCGCTTCGGCGAGGCGGCCCGCGCGCTGCGAACCCGTTTTCCCGGACTGCGCCTGTCGCTGGGCAATACGGCCTGCCTGCTGGCCTTTCCCGAACTGGCGGGCGATCTCGCCCGGCCGGGGCTGGCCCTGTACGGATGCAATCCCTTGCACGGCACGTCGCGCGCCATTCTGGGGGCGGGACTGGAGCCGGTCATGGAGGTCCGCGCTCCGGTGCTTGCCGTGCACCCCCTGTCCTCCGGGCATACTCTGGGGTACGGCCGGACCTACGCGGCGGCCACGGACCGCATGGTGGCCGTGGTGGGGATCGGCTACGCCGACGGTTACCGCCGCAATCCCGCGCCGGGAACCTGCATGACCTTGCACGGTCTGCGCGCTCCCGTCATCGGTCGGGTGGCCATGCAGATGACCTGCCTGGATATCACGGGTTTTCCGGAAAAAGGGGTGAACGTCCGTCCCGGCGACGAGGCCTTTATTCTGGGCGGCCCCGGTCACGCCGTAACGGCCGGGGAACTGGCCGAGTGGTGGGGAACCATTCCTTATGAAGTAACCTGTCTGTTGGGTAAAAACAGGGCAAACTGAGCGTGTCGGACGGGTACGCGGCGTCGGCGTTCACCCGTTTCGGCGGTGACGCGCCACCTCGGCCCGCAGTTCCGGCAACAGCTGGGCGGCGGTGTCGAAATCGCGTTGCTGGGCCGCTTCTTTCAAGCATAGAGCCAAGTCGGACAGGGCGTGCAGTCCGAAGGCCACGGCTCGATCGGCCATACGATCGGCCGCGTTGATCAGGCCCCATGGGTCCCGGCGCTCCAGAGCTCCGGCCGCGTGCTCCACAGCGGCGTCCAGACTGCGCAGCAGATCGGGCACCTGCTGGAGAAGGGGTGAATCCACCATCTCCGCTTCTGTCAGGTCGACAATGTCGTCTTCTTCCGACGCGGCGGGCGGCAGCGCCCCGCGCTCTTCACCGGACCTGGCGTTGTCGTCGTTCGTTCCGTCGGCCCGGGGCGGCGTGTAGTTGGGGTCCAGAGACAGAAAAGGCAAGTCCTCCAGGCGGTTTTTCCGACGTTTGACTCGGGCGCGGGGCGCGGGCATTCGTCCCGGAGCGGCGACGGGTTCGACGGGGAGCGGAACATCGGCTGCGGAAGTCGGTTCCGCTTCGGCTTCGGCGGAGACAGTCGCAACGATGTCCGCTGTCGCTTCGTCGCTGGAAAAACGGGGCGGCGCGGCGGGCGCGGGCTCCGCCTGGACGGCTTCCGGCGTTTTCGGCCCGGGAGCGAGGAGAGGGGGCCGCTCAGAGCTTTCTCCAAGCCCGGCGGGTGCGTTCACCTGGTTCGGGAGTTCGGAACAGGCCGGGACGGCAGGTTCAGGAACCGCCTCCGGCGGCGTCGGAGACGGAGGAATGTCACCGGAACCTTCAGGGGAGGCCGCCGCGGCTTCTTCGTCCCGCGCGCTCTCCGCTTTGCCGGGGGCCGGGGAGGCAAAGGCTTCTTCCTGTTCCGGGGCGTCTTCGGCTTGCTCCTCCAAAGTGACTCGATCCGAAGCGGGCTCGGGCATAGTTCGCGTCGCGTCTTCCGATGAAGGGACGGGCATGGGGTCGCCCACGCTGCATTCCGGGTCGTCTTCGTAGGGAGAATACCAGGTCGGACTTTCCGGGGCGGAAGCCGACGCCGGGGTAACGACGGGGATGGCCGCCGGAGAGGACATGGAGTTTGTGCCGGATGCGGGGTCCGTCAAGGACGGGCGCGAAGCGGAATGCGGTCCGGCCGGGACGGATTCCGAGGGAGTCGTGATGGGCATGGGCTCGCCCACCCATTCCGACGACGCGCCGGAGGCGGCGTCCTCCGGAAGCGCGGACGGCGCTATGCGGGGCGTGGGTTTGAGCAGACGGTTCAACCATCCCATACGCTTTCCGGCGTTGGGAGGCAGGTTCAGACCGGCGGCGGGCGCGGGAGAACGCCGCGTCGGGGTGACGGCCGGGGGCGTGGTCGAGGCGGAGGCATCCGGCGAGGAAGCGGAAGTCGCTTCCTCCGGCCGAGGCGTTTCGATCGGGCCATGAGGTTTGCGGACAGGAACGGGAGCGGAGGCCGTTTGCTCGTCGGCCGACATGGGGGGAGAGAGAACGGCCTGGCCGACGGATGGCCGTGTCGCCGGAGCGGTTTCGGCTGTCGGCCGGGGCTCGGCCTGGCCGGAAGCGGCGTTCCGGGCCGGTGCTTCGAGGGGGAGCAGTTCCAGCGGGGAAAAAACGGGTGATTCAGGCCGGGACGCGGCAACGGAGGGCGCGGGAGTCGAAGCCCGGCGCGGCCGGGCGGGAGGAACGCGGTACGGCACGACGGACGGTCGGGGTTTTACCCCGGACGGCGAAGCCAGGTGCAGGCTCATGGCCCGGAATTCTCCGCGCACCACAGGCAGGGGCAGAGAATGATCGCAGCCCGCCTGATGCAGGCGTTCGGCTTGTTCCTCGTCCAGGGTCAGAGCCAGGAAGGGGGCGGCCGGCAGACTCCGTTCGCCCTCGAAAGCCCGGATGGCGGCCACGGCGGTGACTATATCCTCTTCAGGCAGGCGTCCGTCGAAGACAACCAGGGCGGCCGGGGTGTGGGTATACAGGGCCGCCGCTTCTTCCGCGTCGCGGGCCTCCCATATTTCCTGCCCCTGATCTTCGAGAAAAAATGCCAGCATCTGCCGGGTCAAAGGCCGGGACGCAGCCAGAATAACCAGGCGCGGATTAGGGTCGCCGCCTTCGCGTCGGCCGCCGACGGCGATGGGGGGCACGGGCCGTGGAGTCTGACCGTCGTCGGCCAGAGCCACGCACGCCAGGCTGAAGGTGATTTCCACGCCGTGGGGCGTGCTGTCCACAAACAGATCGCCTCCGTGGTCGGCGGCCAGTTCCCATGCCTTGGCCAGGGCCAGGCTGCTGCGTCGCAAGGGAGGCGTGCCGCTCCCGGTATCGGCCACCGTGAATTGCAGATGGCCGGGGTCGGGGCTCATGTCGGCGCGGCGCACGCGCAGGCTGACCGCGCCCCGATCGGTGGCGCGGGCCGCGTTTTCCAGCAGCATGGCCAGCACGAAGCGCAGTCGTTCCCGGTCGCCTTTATACAGGCGGCCCAGGTGGGGGGCGATGTACCAGGACAGACCGAGTTCGCCTTTTTGCAGAGCATCGCCCACATCAGTGAACACGCTCCGGACCAGCTTGAGCAGATCAAAAATCTGCCGTTTGCCGTCGGGCGTGCTCCGGCGCCGAGCAAGACGGGGCAGGTCGGTCACCAGGGTGGACATTTCGCGGGCGGCGGCCACCAGGTTGTCGGCATGTCGCCTTGCCTGACGGGCGTCTTGGTCGGTGAGGGGACGGCGTTCGTCGGGGCGCTCCAGGAGCTGATCCAGCGAGCAGGCTTCGCGCAGCAGGGTATCCAGCGGTCCGCGCAGGATTTCCTCCAGGCGCAGGGACCGGGCCGGGTCCGGTTGCACCGCGTCGTCAGGCCGGAGCGGATCGGGAATCCCGGCGTCCGGCCCCGGCGTGTCGGTCGTGTCGGCGGCCGGGTCCGCATAGGCGGAGCGGGGTGCGGCCGCCGCCAGAAGCAACGAGGCAAAAACCACCCCGGCCAAAGCGGCCTGCCCCCATAAGGGAGCGGTCAGGCCGCCGTTCACGCCCCACACGGCCAGGCCGCCGCCCGCCACCAGGCCCAGGCAGGCCAGGCTGTACAGCCCGCTGCCCGGTATGCCGCGCGCCAGAAGGAGCAGGGCGGGAACCAGGGCGAAAGCCGCGCCCAGGGGCCACAGATCGAACAAACGGGCAGTCCAGGCCAGACCGGGCAACAGGGGCAGCACGGCCAGGGCCGCGCCGGGCAGGGCCAGGACAAGCAGCAGCACGTCCAGGCGGGGAGACGTGTCGCGGGTACGCATAATATTGCGCCCCACATGGGGCAACAGCATGAGGGCCACGCCGGCGGCCAGCAGACCGGGCATATCGAAGGGAATCACCGTGCCGCGCGGGGTGGCGGGCACGCCCCACAGAGCGTGCAGCAACGCCGAGCCGGTCAGAACGCCCGCCCACAGGCGTCCGTCGCCCCGCTCGGTGACGCTGCGCACCAGGCAGAGCAGAAGCAGAGCGGTCAGCGCGGCCAGCAGCAGGGGCTGGACGCGCCGGTCGAGAGTGGTCAGCGAATCCGACACCGTGCGCAGCGCGGGCGCAAACCACAAACCGGGCAGGCCGTCCAGACGCACGAACACTTCGCCTCCCCCGCTCAGTCCGGCCAGGGGGAACAGACCTCCCTCGGCCGCGGCCGGAACAGGAGGATGGGCGCCCACGCGGGTCCACACCGAAGCTTCGCCCGGGACCTGCCCGCCCAGATCGAGACGTGTCTGAGCCGGTCCGGCAGTCGAGGCGGAAGCGGAAGACGCGGGAGCCAGGCGAAAACGCAGCCATACGGCGCCCGCCTGCCGAAACGGAGCGTGGGCCTCAAAAGGGCGGAAATCCGACTCCCGCTCCGGCGCGCTCACCTGGGCGATATCCAGACTTCCCGAGGGATCGATCAGATACTCCAGAAAGGGCGTCAAAGCCAACCCCCCTTCGGGGATGCTCAGAGACGGCTCCGCAGTTTCGTGCAAGGGAACGAGGGAAGCGGGAGCAGTGGGAGCCGGGGACTCTTCGGTGTGCGGCAAGGCGTCGACATCGGCTTCCGGAGCGGGCGTCGGGGATTCCGGCAAACCGTTTTCCGCTTCAGGCGCGGCCCATCCCCCGGCGGGCGCGAACAGCGCGAGCAGCAGGGCGGCGACGGACAGCAGCCGCATCAGGCGGACGCAACGGGACGGAACAAACGGCAGACGACGCATGGGGGCCTCGGTGGAGCAGGGACTCAGGGGCGCGCGGGCGCGTTTTCGGAAAGAGGGGGGGGCGCGACGGACGGAACGGTCGCGGCGGCTTCGGCATTCAGCAAGGCGTCCCGGGCCTCCCGGGCCGGGGCGAAGTTCGGGTCGATGCGCAGAGCTTCTTCATAGGCCTGAAGCGCGGCTTCGTGTTTGCCCTGCTTGTGGAGTTCGTGCCCCGCATCCGTGGCCAGAGGAGCCAGGGCCCCGGCCAGCGGCGTATTGTCGCCGATGACGGCGTCGGGGTTGCGGGCCAGCAAATCGCGCCATGCGGCCACGCCGTCGGCGGGGCGGGCCAGATCGATGGCGAGCGTCACGCCCTTGTTGAAGCGCGCATTCTGATGGGACGGGTCGGCGGCCAGAACCTGATCATACAGGTCCAGAGCCCGTTGCGGCTGGTTCGCCAGACGGTACATGGTACCGAGATCGGTCATGACGTCGCCGTTGCCGGGCTTGAGTTGCAGAGCTTTTTCATAGGCCGTGATGGCTTCCGCCGCGTTGTGGGCGTCGAAATACAGATTGCCGAGATGAATCCAGTTCAGGACTTCGTCGGGATTGCGGGCTATTTCTTCCCGCACTTGGGCGATGTGGGCGTCCAGATCGTTTTCCTGCGATCCCTGGGGCGGGGCGGCCGGAGCGGGCGCGTTTTGCCCGTGGGGAAGCAGGGTGCCGAACAACAGCCCGGCGAAAAAGGTCACGGCCGCAAGCAGGCAGGCCGTGCTGGTCAACATGGTCCCCCGCTGGCGGGAGGCGGATCGGGGCGGGTGATGCGGCATGAAAGCTCCGGAATGCAGGGCGGAAGGTGGCAGTTTTTTTTGAGATACCTCAGGAGTCGGGCAGCGGCAAGGGGGAAGAGCATGGGGAAAAACGTCCGTCCGCCGGAGTATCCGGCGGACGGACGTTCGGTTTTTTACAGAAGGCGGGTGCGGGTCCAGCCGTGAGCCCGGGCCGCGGCTTCGGCGTCGGGACCGCCGAGCGCGCAGGGCACGGCCTCATCCACGGCCCTGGCCAGATGGGGCGCGAAGTTGTGGAAATCCTGCAGGGTGGTGGACAGGATTTCGTCGCGGATGCGTTGGCGGATGGCGTCCGTGTCGCCGGTGAGATGCCGCCACAGCGCGGCGTTGCCTTTGGCGCCGGGCAACAGATAGGCGTCCATGTCGCCGATGGCCCCCACGACGGCGCGGGTCACGTCTTCGGGGCTCAGGCTCAGATTGCCCAGATAGTCGGCCGCGCCTCGATATACGTCCAGCGTGCGTTCGACGTTGGGGTCGCGGTAAGACAGGAAGACCAGCGCTCCGTTGGCGCGGTTGTAGTTGATAAAGGAACCGTAGGCGCCGCCCTGGACGCGCACGCGATCCCACAGATAGCCCATACGCAGGTGGCGCAATACCACGCTGGCCGAACCGTGGAACGCATAGCCCGTGTTCCGCAGATTGGCCCCCAGACCCACATAATTGACCTGGGCGGGAACCAGCAACGCTTCCGCGCCGGGCAGCTCGGGCCGTTCCCAGACTCTCCCCGCCGCCGGATGTTCCGGCAGAGCCCGGACCAGGTCGCGGAACAGGGATTCGGCCCCGGTCAGAGCTTTGGTATCCGCCGTCAGACTGACAAGGGCCTGATTGCGGCGCGCCACGAAGCGGTGCAGGTCGTGCAGATCGGCGAGTATGGCGGGCCAACGGTTTTCCAGGCGTTGGGCCAGGTCGCGGATGAAAAACAGGTAGCTGACCCCGCCGGTGAGTTCGGTCAGCCGGCCGGTGGGCGAAAGGTGCCCGCCCAGGCGAACGCTGACCAGGGTATGGCCGGAGGGAATCAGGCTTTGTTCGAGCCGGGCCTTTTCCTCCATGACCATCTGGGTGAAACGCTCTCGGTTGTCGAAGCGCGGTTCCAGCAGGATTTCACGCATGAGACCGGCCAGTTTGCCGGTTTTATCCACGGTGGCCTTGCCGCTCACCTCCAGATAGGGCAGAGGGGCTGCGTCGGACAAGCGGGTCTGGAGCACCGGGTAGGCGTCCAGGCTGCCGGTTTTGGCGGCTACTTCCAAGCCCAGGTCCACGTAATTGTGCCGGGTCGTTCCCATTTCGGTCAGGGCCCGGGCATAGAGAGGGATCAGGGGCAGAAAACGAGCGGGCACGCCGTCCAGGGGCAGCAGCAGTTTGGCGTACAGAATCCCCGTGGTGTCCAGGTCGTGCAGGAGGAAGGGCACTTCTCCGCCTTTTTCGGCGTGGGGCAATACGGCGTTGCGCCGGGGCAGGTCGTCCAGACCCAGGGTGGGAATGGAGGCCAGAGCTTCGGGGCTGTCCGGCGTGGCCTGCGCCAGGTGCAGTCGATTGGAAATACGCGCGATTTCAGCCTGCTCCTCCGCGCTCATGGAGGCCCGCGTTTCGGCCAGGCGGGCGTCTTCCCGGGCCTGGCGCTCGGCGGCCAGCGTATCGTCGGGCGTCAGCAGCACGGTGACGCGGTGCGTGTTGTCGAGGAGCCAGCGGCGGATGGCGTTTTCAAACACGGGTTCGCGACGCTTCAGCCGGGCTTTGACGGCGGCCAGGGGTTTTTCCCAGGCCAGCGGAGCAAACGGATCGCCGTCGTACAGCCAGGTGGAGAGGCTGCGGAACATAGCCGCCAGCCCGCGCGGGAAGCGACCGGTGTTGTTTTCGCGCAGTTCGAATTCCAGGCTGTTGAGCGCGGCCTCCACCGCCTTGGCGGGCACGCCATGTTCGGCCAGATCGGCCAGGGTGTCCATGATCAGAGCTTCCACCGCGTCGCCGTCCTCCGGCCGGATGGAACGCAGGCCGATGGAAAAATAGGCTTGGCGCAGATCGGGCTCCAAACCGGCCCCCGTGACGTCGTCGCCCAGGCCCGAATCCATCAGCGCCTTGCGCAGAGGCGAACCGGGCAAGCCGGTGAGGATATGCTCCAACATGTCGAGCACCAGCATTTCCTCGGTGTCGGCCGTTTCGCACAGCAACCAGTTTACCGTGACGTGGCCCTGACGGGCGTCGGCCTCTTCCGGTTGTTCCGCCTCGGTCGGGTAGGGCACCTCCACCTTGCGCTCCAGAGCGCGGCGTTCCTGCAGGGGAACGTAGGACTCCACCTCACGGCGCTCAAAGGGTTCCAGAACGGCGTTGACCTTCTCCAGGCGGGCTTCTTCGGGGTCGTCGCCCCAGAAGAAGAAGCGGGCGTTGGAAGGATGATAATAGGCGCTGTGAAAACCCCGGAATTCTTCGTAGCCGAGGTCCGGAATCACCGCCGGATCGCCCCCCGAATCCAGGGAATAGAGCGTATCGGGAAACACGGCGTGCTGCGATTCCTCCAGCAGTACGGAGTCGGGCGAGGAGTACACCCCTTTCATTTCATTGAACACCACTCCCTTGTACTGCCAGACTCCGCCGTTCTCCTGCGGGTCCACGTCGATGTGCCAGCCTTCCTGGCGCAACACGTCTTCGTCGATGCGAGGAAAAAACACGGCGTCAAGATAAACGTCGATGAGGTTGTAAAAATCCTGCAAATTGGTGCTGGCCACCGGGTAGCAGGTTTTATCCGGAAAAGTGAGCGCGTTGAGAAAGGTTTGCAGGGAGCTTTTCAGCAGTTCCACAAAAGGTTCTTTGACCGGGTAGCGACGGGAACCGCACAATACGGAGTGTTCCAGAATGTGGGCCACCCCGGTGGAATTGCGCGGAGGCGTGCGGAAGCTGACGCCGAAGGATTTGTTTTCATCCGCATTGAGCACCGACAAAAGTTCGGCGCCCGTCCGATCGTGTTTCCACAGGCGGGCCGTCCCGCCCACTTCGGACAAGGTTTCTTCTCTGACCAGAGTAAAGCCGTATGTGCTCATCAAAAATTCCTTTACGGTTTGAAAGCTCCCCTGTCTGGGGAAAGGGCTCTTAACAAAACGGCAAAGCCGATACCAGCCTTTTTCGCAATCCTTTCCCTTCGGGAGAGGGAACCCGCGCGACCTCCAGAGCAGATTGGCGGAAAATTACACATAGCCAGGCAGGCCGTTCCTGCTTGCAAGTTCCTCGCCCTCGCCGGAGCTGTATACCGCAAGCGCATCGCGGCGAAGCCTCGCTCCGCTCGACTTCGGGAGCATTTTCAAAGCGAAAACGCTCTAAATTTGGGGCCGCCGCATCATAAAGCGACGGGCTTCGCAGCCCCCCAAACCTGTCCCGAAACGAAGTCAAATCATGAAAAAAGGGTGGTTCTGCGAACCACCCTTTCACCTATGAAACAAAAGGCGACAAAAGCCAAGTATTCAGCAATTGGCGGCCCGCAATGTTTCCTCCACCAGTTCCAGGGACGGGGTGGCCCCGTCTTCCAGGCCGCACAGGGAGCGCACGGCCAGCATGAGCAAATCGAAAGGCATGGTCATTTCGGTGCGTCCGTTGTGCACGGTGCAGGTATCGCCCTGCACGCCGATGCGGTAAGCGCGGCGGCTGCGGTTGGCCCCCGTTCCCGTCACCACGGAATACACCTGTTCGTGCTCGTCGGTGACGTAGAGCTTTTGATGGGTCAGAGCGCCGTTTTCCTCGTCGTACCAGGAAGCCTCGGAAAACAACCTGCCGCGAAAATCGAGGATGGCGCCGTTATCGAGCTTGAGGGCGATGTCTTCCATCGTTTTTTCTGTCGCTTCGGTCATGGCTCCCTCCTGGGACGCGCTGGCTGTCCTCACGTTGATTCGGCGAGCTTCCGACCCGCGCGGGGGAGGAATATCGCGGTTCCGAACCTCGCTGACTCTTAGCATCGGCCCTCAGAGCTTGTCAACTTGAGGGGGCTGAGAGACACTCGCTCCGGGCGGACGGGGCGGAATATTTCAGATGAAATTGCCGGCTTTTTGCTCCAGGCCGGACAGCATATTTTTTTCTCCGGCGGGTTCGGCCTCCGGCGGTGAGGTTTCCTGGCGAATACCGGGAGCCGAAGGCGATTCCTCGGGCGGAAAGCTTTCTTCTTCCGGCTCGTCCGCCGTATCCGCCGTCGGCTGGGTCTTGAACTGCATTTCGTACAGGCGTCGGTACTGCCCGTTTTCAAGGGCCATGAGCTCTTCGTGCGTGCCCAGTTCCGCCAATTGTCCTTCGTTGATCACGGCGATACGGTTGGCGTTTTTGATGGTGGACAGGCGGTGCGCGATGACGAACACGGTCTTGTCTTTCATCAGGTTGTCGATAGCCTGTTGGACGATTTCTTCCGACTTGTTGTCCAAAGCAGACGTGGCTTCGTCCAGCACCACCACCGGTGCCTGCTTGAGAAAGGCCCGGGCGATGGCCACCCGTTGCTTCTGTCCGCCGGATAGAAGTACGCCGCGTTCGCCGATTTCGGTGTCGATCCCCTGGGGCAGGCTGTTTACGAAATCAGTGAGATAGGCGCACTCCAGCGCCCGGGCAATATCGGCCTCGGTAGCGTTCGGATTGCCGAGCAGAATATTCTCCCTGATGGTGCCTGTGAACAGAAAATTGTCCTGAAACACCACCGCAATGTTACGGCGCAACGATTGAAGAGTCACATCACGGATGTCCGTGCCGTCAATTTTGATGGAGCCGCCGCTGATATCGTAAAAACGGGGTAAAAGGCTGACCAGAGTGCTTTTGCCGCCGCCGGAGTTGCCCACCAGGGCCAGAGTTTCTCCCACGTGCACTTCCAGGTGTATGTTTTTCAGCACCGGGCGGCCGGGCACGTATTCGAACACCACGTCGTCAAACACGATACTTTCGCAGATATCCGGCAGATCACGGGCGTCGCATTTGTTGCAGATGGGCAGAGGCGCGTCGAGCAGGTCGAAAATACGCTCGATGGCCATAAAGGAATGCTGCACGGCCACCACGTTGCCGCTGATATTTTTAAGCGGCGTGTAGAGCATGAGCAGGGCGGTGATAAACGAAACAAAGTTGCCCGAGGTAATGGTGCCGTTGACGATGAGCCAGCTGCCGAGCGCCACGGCCAGACCGAGACCGATGGAGATGACGAAATGCATGAAGGGTGACAGCCACGCCGTGCGGCGGGTCATGGCCACCGTCAGCTCGAACACGGATTCCAGCAAGTCGAAGAATTTTCGTTTCTGGTACTCTTCCAGATTATAGGAACAAATGGTTTTATTACCTGAAAAAGTTTCGTTGTAGGTAGTGTTGAGCGCCGTAATGGATACGGCATTTTTAGTCACTAAGCTTTTAATGAGATGTTTGACTCTGGTCAGCGGAGCAACAGCCACAAATAAAATAATAATGGCTACAATGGATAGTTGCCAGGAATTATAGAAAAGTACTCCAATCAGAGCAATGGAAGAAAATATACGGGTGATAAAATTTTTTAGGTTAGAAAGAAGGCCAGCACATGCCAAATCAGCGTCATTATTGTAACGGAAAATAATTTCCCCAGAGGTTGATTTATCAAAGTATGCCGGATTGAAACAAATTAATTTTTCATATAGGCGCTTTTTCAGCGACATGGTCAGTTTGCCTCCCACCCAGACGCTGAGATAGGAGGCTGTGTAATTTAAAATGCCCTGAACCGAGGTGAAAGAAACAATTAAAATCGGAATGTACCACGGTGAGGACATATCCTTTCCCACAACCACGGTATCCGTATAGGGCTTCAGGAAAAGCGCGATGGCCGCGTCAAGGGAACCGATGGGGATGCAGATAAGAATAGACAGCAGCGCCCAGAACCAGATGGGGCGGACAAAAGGCCACATCCGTCGGTAGTTGACGACGAATTGATTTCCGGAAATGAGTTTGCGGTAGTTCGTACTCATAACGGAAAATTTTACCTCTTCTTTTTTTTGAAAACTTCCAAACCAAAAAGAATAAGTTTCGATGAGTGACTGCTTTTGGTGATCGTCATAACAGGAATAAGGCCAAATAAATAGTAAAAATAAATATTTGAAAATTTTACAGCTTTCGCTAAGGGAACTCCAAAAACACGATATTCGATATGTGACGCTTCGGATAAATCCTGTTTGATTTTTTGATATTTCTGTTGATAGTGTTTTCGACGTCGGCCCATCAATACATGGGAGAGTATTCTATATTTAGAAAATTTCCAAGCAAAGGAATATGGATGTTTTATTTGAATTGTTTGAAATGATTTAGAAAAATTATGAGCGCTATTATAACGAATAAATATTTCTTTTACCCATCCTACGTATTTAATTTTCGATACTAAGTTGACTAGTTGAGGGTATGATAGTTCAAGATACGTTCCCTTCCGAAGTTTCAGGCAATCCTGAAAAGAGCAATTCCATTTTTTTCCTATCCAGTGATAGAACGCACGCGCGTGATCAACAATACACTGCTCTTGATGTCGATCGGCAAATCCACCCGCCCGGTAGCAGACCAAATTCATGTTCACGTAGACGGACTTTTTGTCAAAAGCAAAAAGGCGAACCATGAGGTCGCTGTCGGCAGAGGCTTCGTACGATATGTCAAACCCTTTCCAATTCCTGAGGAGTTCAAGTTCAACCAACATGGTTTGATGGCAATAATGCGTCCCGAAGGGCAGGGTGTCCAAACTTCCTTTCCATACTACTTGTTGATTGTTATTAGAAATAAATATTGCATTTCCATAGCAATAATCTGCGTTTGTTCTATATAATGACTCTACACAGCACTGAATAGCGTATGGCGTGGCGTAGTTATCGTCAGAATTTAAAAAGATGATATATTGTCCGGTAGCATAAGCAATGCCTTTATTCATAGCATCATATATACCTGAATCTTTTTCAGAGTGAAAGGTTATCCATCCTTTTTTTTGGTATTCTGCTAAAAGAGAAATTGTTCCATCGTCAGATGCCCCATCAATGACTATATGCTCTATTTTTCCAGGGTAACACTGAGAATGAACAGATTGAAGACATTTTAAAAATGTATCGACACGCTTATTCAGAATAAGATTATGCGTAACAGTAATAATAGTAATTTTGGGTAATGGATGATTGAGGGTTTCTAAAATTTTATTTGTTATAATTTGTACAGTTTTATCCCAAGTAAAAAATTGAGCGCGTTTTAATCCTTTTTTTCTATAATAAGAACGTGTACGCTTATGAAAATGTATTCGTTCGTATGCCTGAATATGTTCTTCAAGAGAATCAGGTGAGATAGAAATGGCGGAATCCCCCACTACTTCCGGTAATGATGTGGTATTAGACGCAATAACAGGTGTACCACATTGCATTGCTTCCAGAGGAGGGAGGCCAAAGCCTTCGTCACGGGATGTATAAATAAAAAATTCCGCTCCGTTATATAAAGAGGGTAAATCATCATCGTCCATGTAGCCGGTCAAAATAATGCTGTTATTTTGAAATTCTGGAATTTCAGATTTGACGGAGTTTATAAAATTTTTCCAAGCCGCACCGCCAAGCACATATATAAGCGGTTCTTCCGGGTGCCTTTTTTTAAATTCTAAAAACGCTTTTATTGTCATTATTAAATTTTTACGTGGTTCCAATGAACACAGGGAAAAGCAATAAGGAATATTAAGCGGAATATGATATTTCTGCCGTATCTTATTAGGAAGAAAATGTTTTTTGCTGGCTCGGAAAGAGGGAGACGCCGCAAGCGGTGTCACTGTTAGTTGTTGAGGGCATAATTTGGGGACATATTTTAAAAATTCCTGAGCTGTATATTGAGAAATACAAAAATAGGAATCTTCTTTGTTTATGGAATTAAGCATTTCAAAAAACCAAGGTGTGAAATTATCTTTGAAATATTCGGGGTGAGATAGAGGTAATATATCATAAAATATAATAAATTTGTAAATCCAGTTCTTATCTTTTATGTGTTCAGGGACTTTGAATACAGGCGAAAAAAATACGTTGATACACGAAAGCTCACTTTTTTGAGAAAAGACGGGTATTTTATATTCGGAAAAGTAATGACGCAAAAATTCCCTGGCTGCCGCAATTTTCACTTCTTCACAATAAATTATGGTGTTGAAGTTGGAATTTTTCAGAAGCTCTGAAAATATATTATACGCTGTAAAATATATACCTGTTTTGCTTGCTCCGCCATGTAGAAATCCATCAATGAGAACGGTCGCATCGAAAAGCAAATTTTTTTTACATTCCAGAGGATGCTCAACCCATGTTAGAATATTCCATTTTTCTTTTTCCCATTGTTCATAGCCTTTTTGAATGAAGGCATAAGCATTTTTTTGAATTTGCCGGGTGTCAGACCAGACTAATGGTTTCAATTCATTCAAATCATAAAGTATCCCCGTTTTTCCATTTTCAATATATTCATTCATTGTCGGATTATTGGCCGCGATAACGCAGCGTCCCAAAGCCATCGCCTCCAGAAAGCCCATTCCGATCCCTTCATAAGGTCGAGGGGCAATATATAAAGAAGCGGCTTCAATGAATGGCAGAAGCTTTTGCTTATCGTCCACCCAGCCGCTTTCTTCTATTTCTACATCCCATTTTGTTTTTAGCCCCTTTTTTTGGCATAAAGGATCTAGGGCATTGTGCATATGGAGATGACGTATTTTCATGCTCCCCAATAAAAGGGCCACAGTGTTGATATTGATGCTTTCTACTCTATTCCAGAAAAAGGCCGAATCCTCTTGGCCCCATGAATTGATGTTTTCAGGTTTGGGGAAGTATTGAATATAACGGCTGTTCATTCCTTTATTAAGCAGTTCCTCATGCATTTTCCAAGAAAAATTGATGATCAGAAAGTCCTGATAATCTTGCCAGATCGGATCTTCGTGATTTGGGCCGCCGTCATACATGGGAAAAAATATTCCGGATTCAAAGCTGATATCTTTCAATATTAAGCGAGGAGGAAGAATTTGAAAAAGTACAATTACATCATAATGCTTGTTTTTTAAGTTTTTTTGTATGGATATATCATTTGAATAAATAGTATGATCAGCCTCTTCAACAATATATTTTTCTTTAAAGAGCTCAATAAGGAATTCTGTAGATTTTGTCTTGTTATGGTAGTTGTGTCCAATATATAACATTTTTTTCATTATTCACTCCTTAAAAAATTGAATATAGTCAGTCACAGTTCGAGAAGTCGCGAAAAGTCAGATAAGATTTCCAATAATCAATCATTTCTGTAATGGTACCTTTCATAGTATGATTGGGCTGCCAATTGAGTTCATTTATTAGGCGAGTATTATCGCCGATAATACACATATTTTCTGTGGGGCGTATACGTTGAGGGTCAACAATAATCTTTGTTTGGATATGAAGAATATCCGTCGCTTCCTGAATAATATCTTTTAATTTGACACCGATACCGGAGCAAACGTTGTAAGTGCTGCCGATTTTTCCTTGTATTAAAATCCGGTAGTAAGCATCAACAACATCACGAACATCAAGAAAATCTCTTATTACTTCAATATTGCCGACATGTAGTTCTCCACAACCGTCACAGTTGGCAATTTTAACCAATTGTTTGATAAAAGAAGGAATAACGAAAACGTCTCGTTGACGTGGTCCTATATGATTGAAGGATCGAGTCATAATAATATTTAGGTGATAATGCTCGGCATACAGTTTGGAGAGCATTTCCTGGGATACGCGAGCTACGGCATAGGGGCTGCCGGGGTAGAGTTCATATTCTTCCCGCAAGGGCATAGCATTGATTGGGTAATCTCCATATTCTTCCGATGAGCCGATAGATAAAATTCGCGTTTTCAGGGCGAGAGAGCGTATTGCTTCAACAATATTTAAAAATATATTAGTATTGTTAATAAAACTTTCAGCCGGCATTTTCCAGCTTTGTGACACGGAGCTGAAGGAAGCCAAGTGCAGGATATAGTCCGGCTGAAAGTCCTCAATTGTCTTGTAGACACTTAACCGATCGGTCAAGTCCATCTGCTGATAGGAAAAATTCGCAGCGCTAATGGGACTTTCCGGTCCCATATCCAGACCGAGCACTATACTTTTTTCGGGTTGCTTCTCTAGATATTCCCAAAAATACGATCCGACAAAGCCGCCTATACCGGTAATCAGAAATTTTTTCATGCGGTATACCATGCGTACAGATTGCGGATACCCTGTTCCAAATCAATGGAAGGTTTCCAGCCCAATGCCGTCAGTCTGGTCGCATCCATGAGTTTGCGCGGCGTTCCGTTGGGTTTGGTGATATCGTATTGAATGTCTCCGCTAAACCCTGTGATTTGTTTGACCAGTTCGAACAATTCGCTTAAACGGACGTCGCTTCCCTTGGTGATATTGACGAATTCGCCGATATCAGAAGCCTCCTTGCATTTCATCAGATAAACGCAGGCATCGGCCAGATCGTCCGAGCTCATAAGCTCCCGATACACGGAGCCGTCTCCCCACATCACCACCCGGTCCGGGTACGCCCCCACCTTGCCCAAGGTTTGCGTCAAGGACGCTTCACTTTCCCACTCGATATGTGTGTCCAGCCCCCAACCTAAACTGTTGCGGCGCAGATCGGCCCGAATGCCTTTGAAATCACGTCGAGCCAGAAGTTTGGCCAGATGAAAACGACGCAGGACCATGGGCAACAGGTGAGCCGTCTCCATGTTGAAATTGTCGCCTATCCCATACTGGTTGGTGGGCATAACCGAAATATAGTTGGTGCCGTATTGCCGGTTGTAATACCGGCACAGCTTAATGGCGGCAATTTTGGCCAGAGCATACCCCTCGTTGGTGGGTTCAAGGGCGGAAGTCAGCAGATACTCTTCTTTGAGGGGCTGGGGGGCCAGTCGGGGATAGATGCATGAGGACCCCATGTTCAGGAGCTTCCTGACACCGTGACGATAGGCGGCATGAATGACATTCGCGCCGATCATAAGGTTTTGATAGATGAATTCTGCCGGGTACAGGCTGTTGGCCATAATACCGCCCACCTTGCCCGCGCACAGAAAAACGTATTCGGGTTTTTCCCGAGTAAAAAAATCCTCCACCGCCGTCTGATTGGTCAAATCCAGTTCTTGCGAGGTTCGGGTGATGACATGTTCATAACCGTCCCGTTCCAGGCGGCGCTGAATGGCGGAGCCCACCAGGCCTCGATGGCCAGCCAGATAGATGACGGCGCGTTTGTCCATCATATTTCCCGAGGACTGGCCGTAACCAGACCGTGTTCGGCCAGCAGCTTTTCCCGACGCGCAAGTTTGATATCTTCTTCCATCATTTCTTTGGTCAGTTGGGCAAGGTCATAACGCGGAGTCCAACCCAGTTCAGTCCGTGCCTTGGCGCTGTCGCCGAGCAGAAGTTCCACCTCCGCCGGGCGGAAAAAGCGCGGATCGACAGCCACCACGACTTTGCCGCTCTTTGCGTCCACGCCTTTTTCATCCAGACCGCTGCCTTGCCACATAAGTTCCATCCCGGCTTCCTGAAAGGCCATTTCACAAAAGCGACGAATGGAAGTGGTAGTGCCGGTGGCCAGAACGTAATCCTGGGGAGTATCGTGTTGAAGGATGCGCCACATTCCCTCCACGTAATCCTTGGCATGTCCCCAGTCCCGCTTGGCGTCCAAGTTGCCGAGGTACAAAATATCCTGCATTCCCAATGCGATGCGTGCCGCCGCCAGAGTAATCTTGCGGGTTACGAAGGTTTCGCCTCGGCGTGGACTTTCATGGTTGAACAAGATCCCGTTAGCAGCAAACATATTGAAGCTTTCTCGATAGTTGACGCAAATCCAATAGGCGTACAACTTGGCCACGGCATAGGGCGAACGGGGATAAAAGGGGGTTTTTTCCGATTGGACGGGTTCCTGAATGAGACCATACAACTCAGAGGTAGAGGCTTGATAAAATTTGGTTTTTTGGGTCAGCCCATTCTGGCGGACGGCCTCCAGCAAACGCAAGGTGCCCAACCCCACGGCATCGGCTGTATATTCCGGGCAGTCCCAGGAAATTTTGACATGGGATTGGGCGGCCAGGTTGTATACTTCATCAGGAGCCACGCTGCGCATCAGCTGGAGCAGGTTGCTGGAATCGGTCAAATCTCCGTAGTGGAGTGTAAAGCGTTCGGCCAGGTCGGGACTTGCCAAAAGGTGGTCAATTCGGCCGGTATTGGAGGAAGAACTGCGGCGGACTATGCCGTGCACGGCGTAACCTTTATCCAACAGCAATTCCGCGAGGTAGGAGCCGTCCTGGCCTGTGATGCCTGTAATCAAAGCCGTTTTCATAAATAATTATCCCTCGTTATTTGATTTCGCTATTCATAAGGAGAAAGAAAGGGCACGTCAAATTTTTATCTCCGGTTGAACGGAGAACAGGGTTACGCCGCCGGACGGCCCAGCGCTTTGCCTTCAGTCCGGTCGCTATGTTCTTTCCGGATAATACGTAAAAGTTCTTGGGTTTTTTCCCGCAGTAATTCGTCGTGGCCGCGAGTTTCAACATTGAGCCGGAGGAGAGGTTCGGTATTGGAAGCCCGCAAGTTGAAGCGCCAATCGGAGAACTCCATGGAAAGCCCATCCACCCGGGTGATGGAGAGGGCTGCATCGGTATAGTGGCGTTCCACCCGGGCGCAGGTTTCCGCCGGATCTGCCACCAGGGAATTAATTTCTCCGCTACATGGGAATATCCGCATCCGGTCATCCAGGCATTGAGACAGCGTTTGGCCTGTGGCGCTCAGATGCGCCGCCACCAGCAGCCAGGGCAACATGCCGGAATCGCAGTAGGCAAAATCCCGAAAATAGTGGTGAGCGCTCATTTCTCCGCCATACAGGGCGTCTTCGCGGCGCATCCGCTCCTTAATAAAAGCGTGGCCGGTTTTGGACTCGATGGGAATGCCGCCCGCCTTCCGCACCATTTCCACCGTATTCCACACCAGGCGGGGGTCGTGGATGATAGCGGAACCGGGATTCGCGGCCAGGAGCGCGGTCGCGATCATGCCTACCAGATAATAGCCTTCGATGAAGCGGCCTGAAGCGTCATAAAAAAAGCAACGGTCGAAATCGCCGTCCCAGGCCAGCCCGAAATCGGCGCAATGTTCCCGCACGGCCCGTGCCGTGCCTTCCCGTTTCTCCGGAAGGAGGGGATTGGGGATGCCGTGGGGAAAAGCGCCGTCCGGTTCGTCGTGAAGCAGGATAAGTTCAAAGGGAAGATGAGACGCCAGAGCGCGCAGCACTGGGCCGGCGCATCCGTTGCCCGCGTCGGCCACGATCCGAAAGGGCTTGAGATGGTCCAGCGGAACCAGGGATAAAATATGACGAATATAGGACGCGCGGAAGGTTGATTCCGTGTAATGTCCGGAACGTCCGGCCGGCAGGGGGGGATCTGCGGCGACACGATCCCGAATGGCGAACAGGCCGGAATCGCCGCTGATGGGTACGGCGTTGCCCCGCACCATTTTCAGACCGTTTTCATCGGCAGGGTTGTGGCTTCCGGTGACCATGATGCCGCCGTCAAAGCCGTGGGCGAATACGGCATGATACATTTCTTCGGTGCCGCAAAGGCCTATGCCCGTCACGTCCACTCCGGCAGCCGTCAGACCGTCCGCCAGGGCGGCATACAGGGAAGGACTGGAAAGGCGCGCGTCATGGCCGATGACGACCCGTTCCGGACGTATCTCGGCGGCGTAGGCGAAACCGATGCGGCGGGTCAGATTTTCATCAAGAGCGGATGGTACTTTGCCGCGCACGTCATAGGCTTTAAAGCTTGTGAGCGCCATCCTGCCTCCCGTAGTCGTCTTCCAGACGTACGATGTCGTCCTCACCCAGATAAGGACCGGATTGCACTTCGATGAAGACCAGCGGAATGGTTCCCGGATTTTTGATACGATGCTTGGTGCCCAGCGGAATGTAAACGGACTCGTTTTCCGTGTATATCCGTACGGTCTCGCCGATGGTGACTTCCGCCGTGCCGCTGACGATAATCCAATGCTCCGAGCGGTGGTAGTGCAACTGCAAGGAGGTTTCATCCCCCGGGGTGACGATAATGCGTTTGACCTGAAAACGCTCGTCTTTGACCAAGGTTTCGTAGCTGCCCCACGGCCGGTACACCTTGAGGTGCATTTCGCATTCCGCCCGGTTCTCCGCCTGAAGGCGGGACACGATGGTTTTGACGTCCTGGGCGCGCTCGCGCGGAGCCACCAGAACGGCATCCTGGGTTTCGACGACGGCCAGGTCTTTCACGCCCAGGGCGGCGATGAGCCGGTGACTGCTGTGCAGGTAGCAACCGGAACTGTCTTCGGCCAGTATGTCCCCTTTGCAGGCGTTGGCTGCCGCATCCTTGGGGCTGACGGCATAAAAGGAATTCCACGATCCCAAATCGCTCCAGGTAATGTCCAGCGGCATAACCACGGCGTTATGGGTATGTTCCATGACGGCGTAGTCGATGGAATTGGCGGGTGAGGCCAGAAACGCCTCGCCGGGGATAAAAAAGTCGAGATCCCGTCGTTTTTGCGCCCAGGCTTCGCGGCAGGCCGTAAACATGGCGGGAGCGCAAGCCCGCAATTCATCAAGGTAGGTCGACGCCTTGACAAAAAAGATGCCGCTGTTCCAAAAGTAGCCCCCTTGCGCCAGCATGGCCCGCGCGTTTTGCTCGTCTGGCTTTTCCAGAAAGCGTTCCACATTCAGAGCATGGAGGCCGAGGGGGGATCCTCCCCGGATATAACCGTACGCGGTTTCGGGAGAAGCGGGTTGAATGCCGAAGGTGACCACGCGTCCTTCTTCGGCCAGAGGGGTGGCCTCCCGTACCCGTTCATAAAAAGCATCGGCCGGGTCAAGCGCATGATCGGAGGGCAGAATCAAAAGCAGGCCGTCGCTCTCCTCCAGAACGGCCAGGGCTGCCAGCGCAATGGCCGGTGCCGTATTGCGGGGCTGGGGTTCGAGGATAATCGTGCCGTTCAGGCCGTCTTCCTGAAGCGAGGAACTGACATAGAAGCGGTGATCTTTGTTGCAGACGATCACGGGCTTTCCTGCGTCGGATGCCGCCACGGCCCGGCGCAGAGTGTCTTTGAACAACGTATGACCGCCTTCCAGCGTCACGAACTGTTTAGGGTATGTAGTCCGTGAGAGCGGCCACAGCCTGGTCCCGCTGCCCCCGCACAAGATGACCGGATGAATGTGCATACTCTGCTTCCTCTCCTGAGAAACGTCCCCTGATATGGAACACCATTTGGGGTGAAAAAACAAACGAAAAATGGGCTTGTCCGCGCCATGTTCTGTACAGAACGGGGAAGGCGGTGAATTAATATTCTTCTTTTCCCCGTTCGCTCAGACTTTGTTTGGACTTGGCACAGGTTGCCGCCCCCTGGACAAGCCAGATGCCCAGAATGCGTATGCTGCATCGTCCTTCCCTATATTTCCAGGTGAGAAACCAGTGTATTATCCGGCGGCGCATATCTTTTCGCCGCCATTGTTCGAAAAGTGGACGATGCTCCGGAGCCGATGCCCCGATCAGCTTTTGAAACACGGAACGGGGTATGGCGTGTCGACGCAGAAGCTGTTCACAACGGCGCTGGGACATACCCTGGGAAGAGTACAGGCTGAGGTGAACCCTGGTGAAGTCGGCGTTGCTGCGCGCGGTGTCTCGGGATGAGCTTCCGCCAGAGCGGAAGGTCACGCCGCACAGCGGTATTTCGCAGAAACGGCATCCGTCCAGCAGCATCCTCAAGGTCTGTTCATAGTCCGCCGCAATGGGAAAATCGACATGAAAAGGATAACGGCGCAGTATGGTTGTTTTGTAGACTACGGTCTGATGGCAGAAAGGCATATATACAAAAGCTGCCCCCAGGCAGGGGCGGCGTATCATCCGACCGCCTTCCGGAGTGAGCGCGCGTACAGGAGCGTATGTGCAATCGGCTCCGCTCCGGCACAGAGTCTGGACGGCTTGTTCGAGAAATGAGGCGTCGTGGTAGAAATCGTCGGAACCCAGAAAAGTGACGAATTCACCCCCGGCCAGTTCAAGGCCGGCGTTCATGGCGTCATAGATGCCGCGGTCCGGCGCGGAGCGATAGGTGAGCGTGCCCTGCCGGGCGTATTGCTCAAGAATGTTCACGGTCCCGTCCGTGGAAGCTCCGTCGATGATCAGATGTTCCACAGCCGGCCAGGATTGGCCGCGCACGGATTCCACGCATTGCCGGAACATATCCGCTCGCTTGGCCTCTACGAGGTTGCGAACAACTGTCACGACGGTGACACGGGGGGTATCCATATCGTCTCACTTACGAAAAGAACGTCCTACAGAGGGGATGAAAAAGGTTTTTTCCTTCCAGGAATCGGACGGAACGACGACTCCCGCGCCCGGAGTCGGACCCGGTGGGCAAGGTTGAACGTCTCTCACTCCGAATTTTTTCGAAATAGGGCGAGTGAGTCAACCGGGGGGCAGACTAACACTTTTTCCGTCATAAAAAAGAGTGTTATATTGATCAGCAAGAAGAAGGCGGCATAAGTTCGCGCCGGCCTGCGTCGCGTTCCTGTTTCGTTGTTGGTGCGATGTCGTTCAGTGTGTGGTCGTTTTTCCCCTCCAAGCGGCGAAGCTGCGGCGGGCACGGGCGGCCAGGGCCGCTTTACGCGATTTTTTGGGGTGTTTTTCCTCCAGTTCGGGCATCAGACCGAAATGAACGTTGGACGGCTGAAAATGTTTGGCCGGGGTGCGCAGATGGCGCAGCAACGCGCCCAGCGCCGTATCGGGCGGGGGTGGCGCGAGTTCGGCATTCCGGGCGCGGCCGCCCAGCAGCAGGCCCAGCCACAGGCCGCAGGCCGCCGACTCCACGTAGCCTTCCACGCCGGTGATCTGCCCCGCCAGATGGACGGTGGGACGGCTTTTGAGGGAAAGATCGATGTTCAGACAGGTCGGAGCATTGACGTAAGTATTACGATGTACGCTGCCGAAGCGCAGGAACTCGGCCCGCTCCAGGCCCGGAATCAGGCGGAATACCCGGGCCTGAGCCGCGTAAGTCATTTTGGTCTGGCAGCCTACCAGATTGTAGGCGCTGCGGGCGGCGTTCTCGGCCCGCAACTGAACCAGAGCGTAGGGTCTGCGGCCCGTGCGCGGGTCGGTGAAGCCCACCGGCTTGAGCGGCCCGAAGGTCAGGGTGCGTTCGCCCCTTTCGGCCAGGGCTTCGATGGGCATACATCCTTCGAAATGGATTTCCCGTTCGAAGTCGTGGGCGGGCACCTTGTCCGCGGCAAGCAGCGCCTGGTAAAACGCTTCGTATTCCGGGCGGGTCATGGGGCAGTTCAGGTAGTCGCCCATCTGTTCGTCGGGGGCCGGGGCCGATACGGCGGCTGGCGCGGGCGTTGCGAGCGGCGCGTCGTCGGCGTAGGGCGGGGGAGGGCCGTCGTTGCCGTAGCGCGAACCCCGGAAGGCTACGCCCATGTCCACGGATTCGGCGCTGACGATGGGAGCAATGGCGTCGTAAAAATACAGCCCGGCGTCCGCCTCGTCGCCGATATGCTTCCGCAAGGACGCAACCAGAGCTTCGGACGCCAGAGGTCCCGCCGCCACAACCACTGTCCGTCCGGCCAACTCGGGTTCTTCGGCAGGGTCCAGCGAGTTCACGGGGCGCCGGACCAGACGGATAAGGGGCTCGGCTTCGATCCGGCAGGTCAGTTCGGCGGCAAAGCGCTCGCGATCCACGGCCAAAGCCTTGCCCGCGGGAACGCTGACGGCGTCGGCCACGGCCATGACGGCGCTGCCCAGGTCCCGCATTTCCTGTTTAAGCAGACCTACGCCCGACGTTTCGGCGTCGTTGGAACGGAAGGAGTTGGAGCACACCAGTTCTCCCAGCAGGGGGCTGGCGTGGGCCGGAGAAAAGATCGTCGGTTTCTGTTCGTACAGAACGCAAGCCACGCCTGCGCGGGCCAGGGTCAGGGCGCATTCACAACCGGCCAATCCCCCGCCTACGACGGCGATGCGGGGAGC